>Ga0257125_1001716_pt1 | contig 20926 bp, 27 predicted proteins | sample SI106_200metaG_FD_190183 | JGI IMG/M metagenome (GOLD analysis project Ga0257125, IMG submission 190183) | Marine microbial communities from Saanich Inlet, British Columbia, Canada - SI106_200 | ecosystem: Environmental > Aquatic > Marine > Inlet | place: Canada: British Columbia | collected... | reverse complement strand
CACCCGCCAGCAAACAGGGCCCGGGGCTTGTTGAATGTCGTGATACTCGCTGGGGGGCGACCCTGTTGGCACAGTTTGACCGCTGCCGGTTCGGCCTCGCCGCCACCCTTTGAATGTCCGTATAAGTGAATTAGGGTGTCGGTGGGCTCATTTGAAATTCGACCCCAAGCCAGATTGATCAAGTTCATGGCGCCGATCAGGAAACCACGGTGACACCAAATGCCCAACTCTCTCGAGTACCAGGGATAGCCCCTCACGTCCCGGGCCACATCCTTGATTCCTTCGGTCCCCCTGAATCCGAGATGTAGGGCGCCGTCATCCTTGATACACAGGAGTTCGGCGCCCCCTGACGTCTGCCACGTGGCCTCGTTATAAGCCCGCCGACAAAACTTAGCAGAATCCAGAGGACTAAGTGGGTCAGAAGTCAAGGCCACCCTCCTGTGACGCGACCACGGAAACTGTCCCGACGGTGACAACTATCAGCGGTGCGCACCCCGACAACATTAACAGACACACCACCATCAGGATACGCATGTTGCACCCTTCTCGAACCGTTTGCGCATAACTTGATCGATATCGGGCCATGTATTTTGCGGGCCCCCTTCTTTCGGGCCCTGGGCGTGTGGCCAGTCGGTGATGATTCTACCACCCGACGCCCTATACGAAATCGTAGTTAGCCCTAATTCCAGCAGGACGTTGAAAGCTTCCCGGTACCCGTTGACCCTGCGACCCTCAACCATACGGAAGTCGTCGGCGTCCCAGATGGCGTCGCCTTCATAGTGCCAGTACCAGTCCGCTGCCAAGCCCCATTGGTGCCAGGACTCGCCCGGCAGGGCGCCCGTGATCGGGGGGCCATTGTGCGGGCCCACGCTTTCAAGGACGTCGGCCAACCAAGGAGCGCCTAAATCACGCAACATTCGAATTCGATCCACGATTCGCGCCGTTGAACGCGACTGGCGCCACGCTATGGCCTGTTCCCAGGGGGTCCGAATCGTGCAATACGGGCGCATGTCAATGCCACGTTCCGACAGAATGCGGACGGCTTCGGCATACGGGATCCGGAAGCTGTCTTCCAGTAAGGCGACATCTCGGGCGCTCATTTCAATAATGCCCGTTGTTCGGCCCGGGTTCGTTCGCCCCACACAATACTAAATTTCGCGTCTGGAAACGGAACTTCTTCTCGATGAAACACGTTACAACTGACGTCGGCCCACACCCTATATATCCACTGCCCCGGGTGTAAGTCGGGCGGCAACACCAATGGCACCGTCAGTTCCAGTTGTCCTTTTTTCATGACCGCACCGCGATTTGGCAGATATCTTACCGTGCCGTCCACCAATGCCCGCCGCACTTTGATTATACAGTCGTCGCGTAGGCGCTTCATGTCGCGGTGGACGAACAAACTGTCGCTCGGTTCGAAAACCGTTTGAGGTTGGAAATCGTGGTTCAGCACTTCGGGGGTGCCCCCAAATTCCCACACCGGGGCATCGTCAAAATACACCCAGTACGCGCCCAGCCCCGACATGAACATCAGCGCGATGGAACAAGACACAGCAAGGGCCAACTTTACCGTGCTGACTGCAGCTCTGAAGGCTCCCCTTTCAGCATCCGTAGTCATGATAGTGCTCCTTTCACGAGGTAAGAGATAAAGCCGATTAGGATGACCCCAACAAGGCCGAGATATACCGCTTCGGCAGGACGAAATCGCTCCTTTGTCACATACCGGTCGAACTTTTTGTGTACGATGTCGTTTTGTCTTTCAAGCTCCAACACCCTGTTTTCCGCCACCGCTAACTGGGTGGCGAGGGTCGCAACTTGAGCCTCACAGTCTTCGGCCATGTTACCCTCCCCTTTATGGTTATTGGCTGTCGTTCTGGCCCCTACGGTGTGAGAATTTCGATTTTCCGTTCAGCAGTCAAGACGCCGCCGCTAACCAGGACACCCAAGAAAACGTCAGTCTTGTTGTCTTCTAAGTCTACCCGATTCCTGGCTTGTGCACGGGCCAAGCCCTGCACCAAGGCACGACGCTTGGGTTTGCCAGTCGTAGTGTTCACTTCGTACACAAAGTCAGTGGCGTCGTCCCACTCCGCCCCGGTGAAACGACCCTCGAATGCATCAAAAGTCAGCACCGTTGGCGACGGGATCGGAGGGTCCGCTTCCGTAGTGTAGGTGCGCGTCACTGTCCCGGCATCCAGCACGTCGGAGGAACCCGTGGCATGATACCCGGCAGGGATGGCGGACTCGACAACAGGCGCATAGCCAATAGAATTGAGCTTAACGGCGGTCCATCGGTCGAAAATCTGTTTGGGATACGTGATGTCGCCGCTGTGCACATCGTGACGCGGGGCGGCGAACAAGTCGCCCACAACGGGCAACCCGTAATCTTCACCGATCAGTGTAAGGGAGCAAAATTTTGACATGTCATAATCCTTATGCTGGACCCCAGGAGGCGAGCACCATTGATGTTACCGCAGCGGCGCTCGCAGGATCACACGTTACTGACAAACCCGTCTGGATTGTTGCGTGGGTGTCGTATCCGCTGGTTTCAACATTTCCACCGGAATCGGTTTCATAGGATTCCGTCAAGTTTGTCCACGTTGCGGCCCCACCAGCGGAATTGTAAATGGCACCCCCAATGAGAACGCCTTCCGCCGGTACGTTTATTGAAGCGTTCATAGGATCGGATGTGTCAGAAGCTGTTGCCGACGCAGCCGACGCCGCATCGTACACCGCGAAAATACCAATACCACATCGTTCCATAACGGCGGACCACGTCACAACGACATCGGCAGTTGTTCCTGTGGGAACGTCAGCTTGCCACATCTCGTTGTAGCGTTCACCGCCGACTGCTAATTGCTTCTTAACGAGCGTTGCGGAAATCCCGCCAACCGTCACAGTGGAAACATTCCGACCAGTAAGACCGCCAGCCAGAATCGTCACCACAATCTTGCGGTTTGTGTCTGCCGCCCCAATGGCTTCGCTGGAATACGTGTAAACCGTCAACCCTGTGTTTTGCGTGGACGACGCGGTGAACGCCGCTGTCACGGGTGGGGCAGCGGCGGATGAAATGACGGGTGCAGAGAATAAAGCCATTACAGCACCTCAACGAAGGACAACGCCACGGTGTCTGCTCCACCCCCAGCCGTGTGTACCCAGTAAGATATAAGGTAGTTCCCCGTAACTGAGATCGTGGACGCCATATCAGCGGGTCCAGTACACTCTGCGCCTAATGTGATGACGTTGGTATCGTCGTTGACGAAGTAAATCAATCCAGACTGCCCTGCCGCCCCGTTGCTGAACTCCAACGTATCCGCTGCGGCAGGTGTGCAGTGGAAATTCTGCGCGGTGGACAGATTAAGCGCTGCCTCGGTGACGGTGGCTTGGTTGGCGCGTTGGGGGGCGCCCCAAGTGTTAGCGTTACTTAACAGGGGACCATAACCAACTGTGTAAAAGCCGGAGCCATTACAAAAGATTATAGCCGACTCACCCGCCGCCAGGGCCAGAGTTGCCGCCCCGTTGATCAACTCGGCGCCATCGGGGTCGATGGTAATGATGCCGGACCCAGTATTTCGCACCCCACACCACCACCCATCCGCAAGAGTCGCCGCTGCCGTGAGGGCCAGGGACCAAGTACCAGAAGCCGCCACAGGTTTACCCCGGTCCGCTGCCACCAACGTATAGGCCCCGGATTTGGTCAGGAACTCGGAATTGCCAATTGACCAGGAACCTTGGGCCACGCCGTTGTGATAGTGGACGACCTTGTTGGTGGACGCGTTATACGAATAGAGCGTCACCCAATCCGTGCCGTCGTACTGTTTGATTAACCACGGTGTAGCAGCAGTATCTAGCCACACCAAGCCCGCCACTTTATAAGTGGGCGCCGTGGCCCCGCTGTTCATCGAATCCCGGGCGTCACGCTGGTTGTTTAAGTCCGTTGCCAATTGGGTGCCGGACTTAGTCGTGGCGTTGATTGTACCATAATCAGACTGTGACATTTTTCTCTCCTAAACAGCCGCGCCGTATCCCCGGGCGACATAGTCACCAACTCTCTCGACACCGGTTCCACCAGAATTTTTGACAATGACGTCGAAACCTTCGGCGTCCTGCCCCGTGATTTCGAAATAGTCGCCCGTTGCCATATCTTCCACTGAAAGGGCGATGGCAGGAGTGGCCTTAAATGCTGGGGCGAATGCCACGCTCAACCCTATGGCGGGGATAGTGAAGTTGTTCGCCCCATGGACGCGGTCAGGCATGTCTATGGTGACGTCAAGGTCCGTGACGGCGGGGGTGATCGTGCTAGAAGCCGTGGCTAGGACAGCACGAAACTCCATGCCCCAGAACGTGTAATCACCAATGACGAGATTTGACCAACTTGTCCACGTGGCGCCAGACACCGTGGGGTCGTCGCTTGTGTGACGTTCTTGGACCATAACAGTCCACACGGAAGTACTTTCCCCCGCCATAGCTGTCACGTCCGCCAACGTAGTCCACAAGTCCATCGTGTTGAAGGGGTCCTCTGGGCCTGTCGGGGAGGATGTTTCTACCCTAGCCGTGTATTCAGCGCCTAAATCCACATCGTCTTCGAAATAATACGTACCGGTGGACACGAAACCACCGTCAATACCAAAGGCCATGCTTTTGACGACGTCGAGTGTGGTCCATTCCGAAATAAACGTGGATCCGGCAAGCTGAAGAATACTATCAATCACGACAGTATCGTCGTGAACCCCACCAAAATCGGGGCCTTCTGCGATGGTCTGCACGACGTTAAAGTTGGTCAGGCCCGCAACGTTGCTGACGATAAGGGCCGCGTCGTCGCTTTCCAACCCAGTCACGTCGACGGCCTTAATCAAGTAAGTCCCGACAAGAGCGGGGAGAACCTTAGACGTCCCCTCAACCCGGGGGGCGATGTCACCCGAAGAATCCCAAGCCGCACCAGTCAACACGGGGGCAAATTTAATCCGGTAATGACTGATGTCGAGTGAGTTCACGGCGGTCCAGGTAATAGCAGCCACGTCCCCGATAATGTTGACGGTAAAATCTTCGACGTCGGGCGGATTACTAGTTTTGCCCACCACTATATGGCCGGTTTCCGTGGTCCACGCGGAGAACAGGCCCTGGGCCACGGCACGTATGCGCACGTCGTAGGAAACGGTATCTTGCACCGGGAAAATAAAAATACTGACGCTGTCAGTGGTCACGGTGGGCATATCTTCCCACTTAGCTGAAGACGACTCCTTGTACTGCGTGTGGTAAACGTCACCCGTGATGGACCCAGGGGCCCCGGGTTGCATGTCAACAAGGATCCGACTTTGCAACGTGCCGTCGGGCAACCGCAACAACACTGATTCGTCGGACCGCATGCCGCTAATGTTCGGCGTCGAAGGGGGGTTGTTGGTCTGGGGCAGTTGGTTGGTGATTTTGCTGTCGTACGCTGGAATTGTGCCGGTGTCAGCAGTGAAGATGGCCGGGGCGTAGTCGACTAAAGTCAATTTGGCCACATAGTCGTTGTTGTGTTCGATTTCCTTAACCACGCAATCAAGGTATTCCAGCCCAGACACTCCGAAAAACAAAAGATCCCCAACGTCGGGCGCCGTGGCAACCGGGGTCGGAGTGGTGGGCGTAAAAGTGGTCTGATTACCGGGGTTTGTGACCACAGTGAACGCCGACTCCGTACCATCCGACAGGCGCCCCGCCACCGCATACGACGAGCCAAGTACCATAGGAAACTGTTCGTCTGTGGTATACGAAGTCACCACCGAACCGTCGTCTATCCTGGACTTCACTCTGCCCCACGCCAACCCGACGAGAATAACGTCATGGGCAAACCGCACGAGATCCCCCGATGTCACACGCAGGTTTTCGATGTCCATGTTGATTTTATGAACTTCGGGGCGAAGCTTCGCAGCCGCCAAGTGATACCGACCATCGCGCCAAGCCTGCCCGGGTTCCGTACACGCCAACATGTCTACGACTTCAAAGTCCGTGGCGTTTTCTTCCCCGTAGCCGTCGTCATAGACTATACGTTCGTCTTCCTGCCACCCAAGGGCTGGATTGATGAAACGAACTTTTAGCGCGTGGGGGTAGTCAAGGAACACCTTCTCTCCCTCGTATCCCCAACTGTTACGCGGGGAAATGTGCTGCCGGGGGATGGTCTGTACAATGTCCCTGGTGATGGTATACAGACCGTCAACTGACGTGATCCTCGCCCTACCATGCGCAGCCACGTTACGAAAAGCCTCTCGGACGGTCCCCCCTTCAAGGACGCTGTCGCACTGCCAATAAGGCTTCCCATCCGTCGCAAGGACGTCGCAAGCGTCGGCCCAGTCAAGGAAGTCGTCCAAGTTGATTTTGGAGTCAGCAATTAGACGAGCGTCGCCCTGGTATCGAAGAAAGTGTAACGCCGCCCATGCCGGGTTCCGGGAGAGTTCCCAACTAAAACTTCCTCCGCTGGTGTTGTCGTACACCGGCAGGTATGACGTGGCCACGCAGTTGATTTGGTCCACTGACCCGTTCAACTGCTCCGTAGCTTTCATCCGAATGGCAATAAAGGACAGACCAGTTTGGGTGACTGGAGCATCATCCTTCTTCGAACGAAGGGCCGTCCAGGACGTATCGTTGAAGATGTTTTCAGCGACATTGTTGGTGGTCGTCCTACGTACCCGAACGTCATATTGCCCAGCCGCTGGAGTGAGGAACCGACCGCCACGGCGAACAACTGACGACGTGCTATCTGTTATTGTGATTTGCCCATCCACGGTGAAGCCTTCTTCAGCGTTATTAATCCATTCGGCTTCCACCCACGTGTTGGCTCCTAGAACAGAATATTCTACTTCCATCACAACCGTGTCGGGGAAGGGGGTACCTTCAGTGGCATGAATAATACGTAGTCCTGTCGGACAAGCAACATCTACACCGATTTCTGTGGTTTCAATTGTTGTGACTTTCCCAACCCACCCCTCTGATGTGGACGTCAAACTGGTCCAGTTGCTGGTGTCTCCAACGGCGTCGGTCAGTCGACGGACACGAATATCGTACACGCCGCTAACAACGGAAAACGTGCCTATCGTGTCGTAGCTTGCAGCCGTGTTGGCAGTCACTTCGATGGCGCCGTTGACGGCAAAGTCACCGCCCGTACCGGCAGTCCACACGACGTCCTTCCAATCGGCCTCGCCTACGACGGAGTATTCGACCTCAAAATTCACCGTAGCCGGGGCGGGGTCGCCAAGACCACTGGGGAAGTTAATAGAAACGATGCCAATGTCGGTATCGGCTTCAGTAGTTTCCTGGACCCACGAATCATCGCCCGGGAGAGCCGTGCCCACGGCAGTCACTACCGTCGTGTCGGCCTTAACAAGCGACGCATTGAAAGTGTCTTCGTTGACGTCCCGGGTGTACAACGTGATGGCGGTGTCGTCCGACCACCCCTCGCGCACTTCATATTCGACTTCGGCAAACGACGAAATAGCCGAGTCGCCAATTTTCAAGTCGCTGATGTCCACCGGGCCCCATCCGCAAGTGAGCAACAGGCGAAGGTACTGGTCGTTCCCTTGGGGCTCCGTATACGGAACAGCCGCCATGACCGGGTACAGCTTCCGGCGACCAACCACCCGGGGGATCGGGCCGTAAGGGATATAGCGGTTGCTGGTGCCGGTGAACGAAAAAGCGGGAGTGGACATGGCAGACCCGCCAAAATTCTCCCTGCCAACAGGGGTAGGCACCGGCAACATAGCGTTGATGGCCATATTGCCAACAACCGTGATTGCCCCACCGATAATGGCCGCACCAAGTCCAAAAGCTGCTGACGTTGTAACACTTGCGCCCGTCGCAACAGCTGTTGACGCCCCAAGTGCCCCACCAAGGCTCGTAGCAAGCCCAGGGGCCAGATATGGCGCCACAATCGAAAGGGCCACAACGGCAATCATGGCCACGATACGGAACGGACTCTTTCCCCCGCCACCCCCGCCACCTTGGGGGCGTACAAAGATGGACACGACGGCGCCCGCCCGGGGCCGTACACGGCGCCAATACTCGACGGGAATAGGTACTTCGTTGATGTGCACCCGAATAAACGGGGCGTAGCAGAACGACACGCCCGACGCGTCCACCAAGTCAGCAACAGTGGGTCCCTCGTCCATGAACGAACAGACCGGGGGCCCAGAGAAGGGCTGGCCGCATACGATTTGGTTAATGCTGTCAGGCGCCAGTTGGAGCATACCGGTAGAACCCCTTAATTTTGTTTCGCCAGAGTATCGAGTCGTACCGCTCAACGACGGCGTCACACCCCCTCTCCAAGTGCAGCATCATACCCCTTGCCACGACCACGCCAACATGAGAGGGCACCCCGCACATGGTCAACCAGACCCCGTCGCCGCACTGTTCTTCCCCGGGGGGAACTTCTACCCAGTCGCCCGCGTTTGCCAGCATCAACCGGGCGATTTTTTTCGTGTCCCGGTTGGACGACCAAGTTTCGCCCGCAAACAGAGGGACACGGATATCGAACTCATTGAGACTGACCAGACACAACAGGCCCCAACAATCGCAGCCGCTGGCGTCACGCCCATACTCCACAAAGGGTATACCAACGTACTTCTTCACCCAATCTGGCAACAGCTTGTTCATCCGAACAGCCCCGGGAATTTGTTGGGGGTCATCGTAAAGGTGATGGGTTCGGACAAAATGTCTTGGAACACAAGGTCACCCGAAATAGTGTGGGCAGGATAAGTGGCCCTTCTCAGGGTCAACCCGTCGAATTCAACCTCGATTGTGTCGGGCTGACTGGCAAGGATGACCTGCAGTTTAACTGTCGGCGGGGAAGAGATTGTGCGGAGAGTTTCAACTATCGTCCTGTCAACGCCGTCGATGGACAATCGGGCCATGGGCTGACCGTCCATGGGCTCGTCGGGGAATTCCACGTTGAATGGGAACCCCTGGAACAAATTACTGTTGCTAGTGATGTCCTCGTGATTGTTTACCACCCTGATGGGGGCGGTCAAGTCGGCGTGGTCGATTTCCACCAAAGTCAACCAGACTTCAGCCGTTTCCTGGGCATTGGTTGACTCTATGGCGGCTTCGGAGAGAGTACGACTCACGGCATCGCCTCCAGGGCCAATTGGACTTCCCACAGTGGGCTAGCCGGGGACCATTTAGGCGGCTTAAGAAACCGAAAAGTCGTTGTGGTCCCGGTACGGGGGAGTTTCCAGTCAAAGGGCAGAGCCCCCCCACCAAGGGTCGTAACATAGAACGTCCGGAGGGTCGCCACTTGGGCCGTCGTCATGAGCTGCTTACCAGGGATGGGCACGGGTGCCGCTGTGAAACGACGGCGTATCTTTTGGGCGCCCGTCGACATTTCTGACCTGATGACTGTGTCGGGTGCCGCCTCAAAATGCCCAGCCTGTTCCAAGTCCTGGGGGAGACTTGCGGGCCACGTCGCGTTTGCCATTTATCCCCTCCTTGCCGGGGTACGTTGGACCCCATAGTTGTTAGCTTGGGCCCGGTCAAACGAACCGTCCGAAAAACCCTTGTTGATTTCGGCCCTGATGAAAACTTTGATGGCCTTCATGCCGTCAGGGCCCGTGGTCTGTTCCACTTCTGTGTCAGGCGCGTTGGCGCCCCGTTGGTCAAAAATCTGCACAACGGTGGATCCCCCGCCGCCGATCCCAAGTTTACCGCCCGGGCCCCGTTCCAGGGGCACGATAGCTTCGGGCCCGCTCTCGCCCATAAGGCCAGACCGCCCACCAGACATGGGGAACATCACCGGGCCATTAACCAGGGCACCCCCGGCAAACGGGACCACGTTGCCGTGGTTGAACACGCCACCCTTAGCAAACGGCGTCCCACCAATATCGGCGCCCGTGGGGCTCACACCCGAACCAGACGCCATGGTACCCGCTAGAACCTTACCAAACAAACTGCCCAACACCCCACCAAAGGAGCTGTGCTCACCGCCGCTCTGGGCCAGGAAAAAAGCCTTTTGGGCGGTTTCAAGGATGGTGATGCCAAGTTCCATCAGGGCCTGTTTAGCGTCGAACGTACCCCTGACCATGCTGCTGGTCCAACCGTCAAAAGACCGCCCCAAATCATCAAACACGTCGGCCAGTCCAGTGGCCTCACGCTGGGCATCTTTCAACTGTTGCGACACGTAGCCCTGACCTTCCGCGAATTCCTGGGCCGAAATGAAACCGTCGTCGTACGCCGCCGTCAACATTTCGATGTCTTCTCGGTATTGACGGTTTATGGCGAGGACCGGGTTCATGTCTTCAAGGATGTCCCGGGCGCCGACACGGTGTTCTTCCCGTAGTTTCATTTGGGCTGTGCGCAACTTATCGACTTCCTTTAATTGAGCCTTTGTGAGCTTAACCGTTTCTTCTGTCGTGCCCCCCGCACCGCCACCAATATTGACTACAGTCTGTCCGCCCGGCCTTGGAGCGGGCATGGCGCCGATGACGTCAATTTGACGTTGAACGGCTTTAGCCTGTTTGTCCAGTTCAATCAACATTGCGGAAGTGGCTTCTCGCATTTTGCTTACACCAGCTTCGTTGGCGCCCGACGCTTCCAACGCATTCAATTCGTCCACGATCTTGTTTTCTTTGTCGCGGATTCTCTGCAGTTCCTGGCGTAATTCGTCCAAGTTTTTAGAAGTCATGCCCGCAGCCTCTAGAACGACATCCAGAGCTTCGGGGGCGAAGTAACCGCCAAGAGCGCCCGCCAAACCACCAAGTCCCGCGCCGATGGGCCCGCCTACCGCCGCGCCGACTGCTGCTCCCTTGGCCGCGAGAAGGACGGAGAGCACTATCCGCAGGAGCTTGGTCAACTTTTCTTGGAGTTTGTCGACGGCCTCGCCAATCCGGTCAAAAATCGTCTCGGGCCCATTGGTCGACGCACTTAGACCCAGGAAGTTTCGAAAATTCTGGATAGCTTCAATCACAGACTGGGAGAAGGCTTCACCTGCCTTTTTCATCGACCCAAAATCGCGATTTACAGCGTCAAGAACCTCCCGGATCATACCCTTAAGGAAATCAAATAAACCCGCATCCATGACGGTCTGCCGGAATTGGAACCACCTATCCGACAGCATGGACATCAAACCGTCCCAAGTACCGGATAAACGATCAGCCCCACCCTTCAGCCGGTTGGTGGCGTCGTCGTCCCACATGGCCAAAATGTGCTTACGGGTTTCCGCTGCCGTAATGTTCACACCTGCCTCGAAACCCAACAAAGCCCGAACACCACGCTCCCGGAACCTATCGGCACTGTTAATGCCCGCCGCAAAGGACCGCTGCAACTGCTCCGCTGTCTCTCTGAATGTCAGCCCAGTAGCCGCCGCGATGTCACCCGTGATTTCCAGGAGTTTGTTCATTTCGTCCACGTCGTTGGTCACAGTCAACAACAGACCGCCAGCCTGTTGAATTTCTTCGAACGTGAACGGAACTTTGGCCGCGTACGACTGCATGAGCTGGAAAGCCTTCCCAGCTTTAGCCGAAGACCCCGTCAAAGCAATAAGACGGAGCCTTAAAGTTTCAGTCTGCCGGGCCACATTGATGAAACTACGCACAACCAACGTGGCACCCAGGGCCAACAAGGCCGACTGCAGAGAAAACACCATGCGCATGGTGGTACGTAAGACACGCGTAAAGGCCGACGCCCCCCGTCCTAAGACTGAGAAGGCCCGGGCCCCTACTCTACTTATACGTTCGAGCCTGTTTTCCGCCTCTTTTAAGTCAGCGGTGTTAACTTCAAACCCGATTTCTGCTATGTCAGCCATGTTTTGCCCTTTGTGCTTCGGACTGGACCCGCAACCACGTTATATCGAGCCGCCGAATGGCGTTGATCTCCCAAATATCCAAACGATGACTTAGAACAGTCATCCAAGTCTGGATGTCGGCATACGTCAGAGGGGAAGCACCAAAACCGGAACCGCCCCTTGACGCATTAAGGTCCAGAAAGGCGCCCCACACGAACTCCATGGTGTCGGGGAATTGGGGACCATCCAATTCTGCTGGGCGGTCCCCCGTTTGCCTCTCCACATCTTCCAGGATTTCCCGCTTAGACGTTTTGCCATCCAGAGACACGGCCAGTTGGAATTCGTGTTCTGCGAATTCCTCCAAGTCGTCTATGGCGTTGGCGTAAAATTTGCTTGGTTGGCGATGCCGTCCTCCACCTGCTCTTTAATCCAGGGGTAGGTCGTGAACAACTCCTTAACTTCAGACGCTGAACACCCCGGCTTGACACCGTTGACCACCAAGTTCCAGGAAATGACGGACTGGGCCAACCGGTCCAGGTTCTGGGCTTCGAGCTGTTCCGCCGTCATCCCCAGCGAACGACGACTACCACGTTGGGCCTTAACGATATTCCGGTTGAGAATGTCGTGTTCGATCTTGCGCATTACGGCACTGTCGCGCCCGTGCACTTCGATGAACATTTCCTCGCCCTCGTCGTCAAAGAGGGCTTCAGAAGTTGCGGGGTGAAAGAGAGGAATACGAACGACGTCCTCCAGGACGCCAATGCTGTTGATGTCGGTCATGTTAAACACCTATGTCGGGTGGATGTCGGGTGGGGGTGACACTGTCCCGACGCCCCGCGTCACCCCCTTTCCGCGTGATGCTCCAGTCTGGGAGCCCGGAGCCAACGCGAAACTTAGGACTTGGTCAGCTTGAGGTTGGTTGTCTGGACCGTGTCGTAAATGCCCACGAAAGGCAACGTGATGACACGGGATTGTTCGTTGGCGACAGGCACGTCGGCGCCGTTATACTTGACTTCGGGGATCAGGAAAGTGTACGTGTTGGCCGACCCCGGGTCAGCAATGGCGAGCGTGAGCGTGGACGCCGTTTCGTTGAGGAACTTGTTGATCAGAACGGCATCCTGATAGTACGCCGTCAAAGTGCCTTCGACCACGGCCCGGCCAAATTCCAGTTGCGGGGTACTGTCGGACCCAACGACAAACGTCGGCGCCAGAGAGTTTGTCAGCGTCAAATCGACGCTGGCCACGATGGCGATGGTCGACCCACCCTCCGACAAAGTGCCCGTATAGCTGTCGAACGGCTGATTGGCACTGGGCGCCGTGGGGGTCGCGTCCAACGGCGCCACCGCTTGAGTGAGATCCTTACCGACCATTGAGAAGGTGGCGCCGATCATTTGATTCGGGGCGATCGACAAAGACATCGACGACACGCCCAGACCGGCAAACTGCCTGTATTGGGCGATGTCAACGGCGGCATCTTCGATTGTCATAAATTTCGGCGTGGTCCCGATTGACATGACACCGGAACTGTCCAGCGCGCTGAAGAAGGCGCTTTCAAGCAAGTCGTCGAAGTCGTCGGCCCGAAGGTCAACGACGACATCACCGACAACAGACCGGTTTCCGTGCCGATCCACACGGGGGATACGATCCGACCTGATTTCGTTGCCTTGGACCCGTTCCTTCGTCAACGAAAGGGAATGGGTATTGAAAGGCAAGACAATCATTGAAGGCGACGAGGGAGTGACGCCAAACGTCGACTCCACAACGTACCTAAGTTCACTGCGACTACCCTGGGCGAACGTCATGCTAGTTACTCCTGTTTAGGCGTACGTGTACCACGAGATTGTGACAGACACGCGATACCACGGGTGGTCTGCTTGGCCCTGGGCACGTTCAGACCAGTTGATTCTGGCGACGGTGGAGCCAGAAGTGAAAGAATCCCCGGGGGAATAAGAGGAACGAATGGCATCCGCCAGGGCGTCAGCGTCAGCAGCCCCATCACCCTCCGGGGCGAAAACGTCCACTTGGAACAGACCGCTGTACAACACTTGGGGAGTAAGGCCCGCCGTGGCTGGCCGTTGCTCCCCGGGTAAGAGGGTCATGCGAACCCAAGTCGTGCCGGGGGTTGGGTTGAACTTGACGTTTTCCCATGCACGATTAGCGCTGGACGGGATGCCAGACACGTTAGCTATTTCGCCTTCAAGCGCTGCCCTAAGAGCATTAAAAATCGTCATCGCTTTGCAAGTCTCCTAGCTACACGTTCCGCTATGGCCCGGGCGTCGTTGACGGTTGTACGCACGAAACCGTTAGGGGCTTGTTTCGACGTCCCCGTTTCAACTATCGCCGCGTACCGGGCGCCGTTGAGAACATACACTGTGTCCCCTATCTTAAGCTGGCTGATTTTCAGTTTTACTTGACCCGCCGTCGTCCTGCCGCCCTTATCAGCGGCGCCGGAAAAGAAACCCGTGGCGGTGTTGAGCGCCGAAAACCACGAACCGCGCAAAAACCCAGTGTCAACCGGGGTCCTCTTAATGACTTCTTCGGCCAGCTCCTGGGTGACTTCCTTAGCAAATGTCTCAAGGGACACGCGGCCATGCTTGGCCAAATCCCGAAGCTGAATAGTCTTTCTGTTGTATTTGAGCCGTAGTTTGCTCATTCCCTCACCTGACAGCCGTACCCAGCCACCTGCCCGCTGGGCTTAACCACATCCACGTTGACTATCCGAACGGTGTCGCCCTCGCCAAGCAACCTATCACCGGGCTGGGGCGGGTTGACCAAAGCGACACCTGTCGCCCCAAATGGGGAAACAAGGGCGTACCTGTCGCCACGCTGGACAACGGAACCGTCAATAAACCGTTCGGCGTAATTTTGGAACGCCACCTTGACGGTTTCCCCTGTCGTGGTGGGCGCCCCCGTGGTACCCGTGGCTGGGTCGTATGCGCCCTCGGAAACCCGTTGCAGAGTGATGCTCTGGCCCAGATCATTCAAAAGAGCCCGTACGTCCTGCGCCATCAAGTTACCAGTTGACATCGTGCTATCTCCAACTATGACGGGGCAGAATTTTCCCCTGGTCTACATGGTCAACAAGAGGCGCCAAGAACTGCAGGAACTCCACCAACCGGGCTTCGCTCAAACCCTCGGACCGGAACCCCAACTCTCCCAGGGTGTTGGACTCAACTTCGTAGAAATGTTCCTCTTGTTCCACTCGGGGGTTATCAAGATGAGCTACAGAGACGTTTAGCCCCATCTTGACCCCAGCACTTCGGACTAACTCGGCCAGCTCCCTTACGCTGTGGAAAGATGCCAATTGGTTCACTATACGAAATTCCCCGGGTATCGGCGGGTTCTGGGCCAGCAGCTTGATACAATCGACACAGTCCTGTAAGTGGAGATATCCCCGCTTTTGACCGCCCGCCCCGTAAACGGTCAGGGGCAGTTCAGATACTGCTTCGGCCACAAAACGATTGATGACAGTCCCAAACACGTCGTCGTAAAAGAAACTGGTACCAAGTTTGGTACCAAGAGTAGTTTCGTTGGTCGTGACGCCGTAGACCGGTCCTTGCATGACGTCCGTGACCCGAAGACTGTGTATCTTTGTGTAGAGCCACAGCATATGGGTGTCTTGCACTTTAGTCACGTGGTACAAACTGCCGGGCTCGGAGGGGTATAAGAAACGGTGGTGTCGCCAGGCCTTCCTGACGTCCAACCAACCTTCGTTGATGGGTACGTTTGGGGTGCCATATTCGCCCATCGTGCCCAGTTTAATGACGTGTGCGTCAGGGGCAAAGTTGATGACCGCGTGGGCTAAGGCCAGCGTCCCGTTGAGGTTATTATTCAGCGTGTGAAAAGCTTCGACGTACCCCAACATGGAGAAGGGCGCCGAAGGCATTTCCGCTAAATGTACAATGACTTCGGGGGTCACTTTAATCAACAAGTCACACAAACTGTCGTAATGGAGAATATCGAGCACGTGCCAGTCTATTTTAGCCCCGGTAGCCCGCTCAAAAAGAGCACTCCGAATTTCCATAGTGGGACAATCCTGGAGTGGCCCCCTTTTATACTTCCGAGCAAGGGTCCTCTTACTGTAATCGTCCACGACAGTAACATCGTGGCCGTCAGCAGCAAACGACATGGCCAAAGGCCAACCGGTGTACCCGTCGCCGCCCAATACTAAGATACGCATCGAACGACCTCCTCAACCGGAGGGGGCACGACACGGGACAAACGATCGATCAGAGCCGGGAATTCGTCAATCAACCATTGGTCGTACCGGGCCCTGTCGTGGGGGATAGTTGACTCGCCGTTGAACGTCTTACGGTAGACCCCGTCGTGGTTCCCACGGCCAGTGGTCCAGTGATCATGGCGAAGTTGAATATCGGGGCGATAGACTAAACGGCCTAAATTCCGCCCAATGTCCATCCAAGCCCTGTCCACCATAGTGTGAAGGAAGCCCAAACCAAGCGACCCAACAGCCCGGGCCAATTTCCCGCCAACTACAAACTGGGTGGCCATCGCCACGCCGTTGTTGCAGTCGTCCGGATAGGCCACATTCCAATCACCCGCCGCCAGGGCCAACGCACAGTCCCAACCAAACGTGAGGGGGACCACGTCGTCGTTGACTATGGAGTAAAAACGAGCGTACGGGTGGTGGTGGAAATAGTCGTCCATCCGCCCACACGTCTCAAGCTGTTTGGGGCCCACTTGAAGGCGCCAGTTATGGGGGACCCTCACTGAAGAGTAATCGCCCCCGTCGGCGCCGTCAACAATAATCAGGCCCGGCATAACCATGGCCGTTATTTCACAGGCGTCCAAAAAGGTCTGTAACCTGTCAGGACGTTGTCGCGTCGGGACAAACCACATCCAACTTCTCCTTTTTCTTGTTTGCGTGTGGGAAAGGAACGCCAACCGGCACGGGGCACCCCAAGAAGGGGCAAAGTTTCTCCCATCCCTCACCGGCACAGACGTTCATCCTCAAAATATCACGTGATCGACGGTGGAAATACCGATCGACCCCCAGTTTGTGAGTTTCATTAACCCGGTGAAAAATTGCCCGGTCAAAATCGGCATGGTGGAACGCAGCCAACCACGCCCTTAGAGCCAGTTCCGTTTCCGGGCGCACTTTGTACGCGGACGACACCGAACGAAGCCACGACTTCATGTCGCGATAAGTCCAAATGAAACGCGTCCCCGGGTAGGCCACGTCAATTACGGGGTACATATGTTCGAATAGATTGGTGACGGCTTCGAAGTCATCAACGAACGAATAGTCACCCCGGATGTATTGGGCCCGCACCCCAGCCCCGTGGGTAGACTTGAACCCCAGTATTTGGAGCGCTCGATTGAGGCTGGCCGTACCCGTTTTCGGCATGCCTATCCCGATGATTTTACCCAAATGCCGCTCTCTCATGGGCCCAGAGCGTTTCTGGCAATTCCAGGGGCGGACCAAGCAATTCATCAACAGCCCGCCGCACACCGTCCCACCGTTCGCAGTAATCATGACCAAGTATCCACCCGTTGGGCTTGACCTTAGGCGCCCAGCACTTGATATCGGCCTTGACTTCTTCGTAAGCGTGACTGGCGTCGATGAAGACAAAATCAAGGGTACCGTCGCCAACCAACGACGCCATCCCCCAACTGTACCCCTTCAATATACCCACCCTGTCAGGAAAGGCCCCCGCCACCAAACGAACACACTGCTCATTTAATGCGTGGTCCATGCCTTCGTACATGCCGGTGTCTTCGGAATCCGGCACATACTCCCAAGCGTCGACGGCCAACATGACCAAGTTAGGGCACGTCTCCAACACCGCCTTCAGAGTGCGTCCTTGGGCTACCCCAATTTCGGCGCCCTTGGTCCAGTCGGGGTGGTTTTTCAGAATGTTCAAAAGATGTGGAACGTGACGTCGGGGAGTCAGTTCATCATAGTCCATTGCCCAGTTATCCTTCTTTTTGCATCGCCCAAGTTCGTGCCGCAATCAAGTGAACACGCTCTTGTGGCCCTGTTGTTTTTGTCCCAATCGGCACTGCCGGGCTCCATCTTTCGGCAACTGCCTTCACAACACCGGGGAAGTCGTCGGCGTAATCATCCCCCAGCATCCACCCCCCAACTTTCAACTTAACCCACCAATCCCGTATGTCGGCGGAAACCCCCTCGTAAGAATGGTCGGCGTCGATATATATAAAATCTAAAGAACCGTCGGTCACGTGCTTGGAAGCTTCACACGTGGTAGCCTTCAGGACGACGCACCGCGTTGAAAACTTCAGAGCTATCTCGTCGACTAACTTTTCATTAGCCGCATGATCCACCTTGGAATACACCTTCCCGCCCGGGGCGTCAGGCATATATACAAATGGGTCTACGCCGATTAACATTTGAAGCCGGGGGCAATCAGTCAAGAGCGTCTTGAAAGTCCTGCCCTGCAACAGTCCCAACTCAGCGCCTGTGGCCCACCTGTGGGCGTTGCATAAATGAGAAATCATGGTCGCCGGGTGCCTAAACTGATACGGGCCAAAGTCTATCGGCATCTATCGGGTTTCCCTCTCCCCCAGTAACACACTACACGGGCATTTTCGCCCGCTTCGGATTTGTACCCCACCACCTGCCCGGGCCATAAACTCTGAAACGCGTGTGGCCTGACAGGAGTATGGTGGTGGATGAACAACTGGTCCGATCTGCCGCCGCCCACCCGGTAAACGCCCTGCCGAACTGTGTCGTCCAGGGCCTCGAATGCCTCATAAATACCCCAGTCGACGTCGGACCCCCACGCCATTAGGCCGGATCCCCGGCACACTTGGGGCTTACCCTCTAGATCGGCCAGCATGCAAAAGTCGCCGGTATACGAGTAGATGTCCTCCAGAGAACCCACGACTAAAGTGTCGAGATCAATGTACAGCACCCGCCCAAGGTCCAAGTCCGGACGAAACAACTCGACTTTTGACTGTTTGGTTTCCCACTCCGGGTGCTCCAGTGGCACTATCGTGATGCCTTCTGGCGCAGTGGGCTCGTCAGTCAAACAAACGAACGAAATGGAACGCGAGGAATGTAACCAGACGGAGGAATACAACAGTTCGACGTCGCGCATGTCGTACATTTCTGACCGCCGCAATACACAAGCCACAGTAACTGGACCCGTGTAGTCATTCGCTGGCGCAGTCTGAAGGCGGGGCGCCGGGAGGACCCTGGGTGGTAAGTCTACGCCCTGCATTCTAACACCCATTCGTCTTCGACGTCGCCCGGTTTGGGGTCGCCATGGAAGCACACCACAGACACGCCCGGGGGGAGCCCCTCTTTGCAGTGGACTTTGTAACTCGCCACCCGCCCGGGTAACTCTTCTTGCCACAGAACGGGACGGAAACCACAATTGTGTTGGATGAACTTCTGGTCGCCGTTGCCCAGCCCGATTTTGTAGCCGATGTCCCGTTCTCTTTTGCTTAGGGCAGCGAACTTATGGTAAAGGTAACTGCCTAGAGAAGCGTCCCAAGCCATCAGCCCGGAAGCAAACTTGGGCCCATACAAGAAGTCTTGGAGCATCACCAACCGACCCGGCAACATAAACAACGGGTCAAGATTCCCACAAAACACGGTGTCCAAGTCGGCGTAAAAGAACCGGTCCTCGTCGTTGACCACGTCTGGCCGGAACAGCTCCAACTTGTTATGCTTCGGGTGCCACTCCGGGTGTTTGATGGGCAACTTCCTGATAGAAGGCCCAAAATCAAAACTGCTGTCCGTCAGAACGGTAAACTTAAACGGCAACAAGGTGTGGACATCGATGCCGCGACGAAGCGCTAGCACGTCGTCGGGTGTGAAACTGGGGCTCTCCCGCAAAAGGCAAAGGACGCTCAACATAACCGGTCCAACGGCATCTTGGTGAAGACGGGGATTTTCGACATGGGCTCTCCCACGCAATTCACCACGACTACTCCAGCTTCCTGCAGCTGTTCAGCTATCTTGTTAAAGTTGCCCGCCCACTTATCCATGAACTTATGGGTCCGGGGGTTATGCCAAGGATATCCCCCATGACAGTGCGTTTTCCCGTTTTTACCATACTGCATATCGAACCCCAGCAAGTACATTTTAGTGGCCCGCTTCAAGTAACCGACGCTGATGGCAGAATAACCGGAATTCACACCGTAAATGCCCGTGTTGTCGTAGGACAAGCCATCGTCACGGCGCCTATGAATATAACAAGCACCCTCGATGGGCTGGTGCCCGTCCTCATTCACTGGCATGGCCAAGATGACTTCACGTCCCTTGTCGGCAAAAGCTTGGATGTCGTCACGGTGTTCGCGGGTGAAATGTTGGTCCAGAGAAAACAGAGCGTCAGTGTCAAACACAAACGCCGATTTGTTAACGCCCAGCGTCAAACCCAGATGGCGAATACGGTCCAGATCGAACCCTTCAATACTCGTCCCGCCCCCCACTATGAAGAGGGGGGCATCGTCCCAGAATGGCGCCCCTATCGAACTGAAGGGGATCAAGTGCTTTACTCCTCATAAGGTTCGGGGTCGATCAGTGCACTATCCTTAAACATGTCTCGCTTAAAGGCGGGCTCCACTCTGTCGGAATCGTCTTCGACGGAGTCCATCGCACTGATGGAAATACCACCAGCCGACGGGGCGCCCAACCCGCTGCCGTCCTTGGTGAGAGCTTCCCGCTCATAACGCGTGGCCAAGTCCAAGTAGGACTTGCTACGTTGAGAATTGGCCGAACTCACAGAGCCAAAAGTCGTATCAACACGACGGGCATACTGCCCGGCCAGGGACCGGGCGACGATTGCCGACGCCCCATACACGCCATTGCTGGCTTGATCAAGGGCGAAGGCAATTTCCTCGTCGGTGGACTGTTGGTCCGTGGTGTCGGTGTCTCCGACCAACATACGAACGGCGTCCCGCCGACCAGCAGCCGTCGCCGTTCCAGGGGTGCCGTCGTATGTCCAAGTCATTACACGTTACCTTTTGCAGCTCTGTTGGCAATGATAGACGCCCGCTGGTCCACTTTGCTGATCTTCAAGGGGGCCCCTTCCGTCTTAGCAATTTGACGGAGGATGACCATGGAGTCAGTGCTGTGGGGATCAACAAGGGGGACAGGCTCCGGGGGGCTCTCCGTGGCCTCGGGGGTGGGCACCTCGGGCTCGGGTACCTCAGTGGCCGGGGGGGTGGCCTCAGTACCGGGCTCGGGGACGGGCG
>Ga0257125_1001714_pt1 | contig 20940 bp, 21 predicted proteins | sample SI106_200metaG_FD_190183 | JGI IMG/M metagenome (GOLD analysis project Ga0257125, IMG submission 190183) | Marine microbial communities from Saanich Inlet, British Columbia, Canada - SI106_200 | ecosystem: Environmental > Aquatic > Marine > Inlet | place: Canada: British Columbia | collected... | reverse complement strand
GTTTTTCTTTTGTTATTAATTTTGCTACTTTGTATCTGATTTTTAGAGTTTCTAGAATTGTTTTGTAATCTATTGATTCGGGTAATTTTTGTGAAGAAGTTCTTGGGTAAGAAATTAAACTTGCTAAATATAATGATTGCGCGGCTTTCAAACTGTTTGTTGGAGTTATTCCATATAATTTGTAACATTCTGTTTGAAGCGTCGTTAGATTGAATGGAGGATTTGGAGGAATAGATTGTTCTGATTTTTTTGTTGAAGCTATTCCTTTTTTGCCAATTAGGTTTTCGAATTTTTTCAAATCATTTTTATCGAATAAATCTTTTGTATGTTTTAATTCTATTTTTGGTTTTTTTAATGTGATGAAAACTTGCCAATAAGGAATTGGTTTGAATTTTTTAATTTCTTTTTCTTTGTCGACTATTAATTTTAATGTTGGTCCTTGGACTCTTCCGATTGACATTATTTTGAATTTTCCGGTTGTTTTGATTGCGTTCATTAATGCACGAGATAAATTTATTCCGTAAAACCAATCTAAATAATGTCTTGATTCTCCTGCGATGGCTTGTCCCCAGTTTATTGTTTTTTCTTTTTTGTCGTATGCATCATTTAATTCTTTTGTAGTTAGCGTCGAGAATTTCATTCTTTTTGCGTCTTTTTGATTGCAGATTAATTTTACAACGTTTGTTCCGATTACTTCTCCTTCTATGTCGTAATCTGTTGCGACAGTAATTGAGCCCGCGTTTTTTGCTAGTTTTAATAATGTATCGTAATATTTTTTTGTGAAATCTCCTTTTCTTACGAGGTAATTTGGAACCCAAGAAATATCGAAAGTTGGAACTGTTGTCCCAGGATTATTTTGTTTTAATGTGAATAAATGTCCGACGGCACAAGCAACGATTAGTTTTTCTCCTTTTCTGTCAACTTCGTAATATGGAACTGATCGAACTAATTCTCTTTTTGTTGAAACTCCGAGGGCGCTAGCAATTTTTAATGCGGCTTGTGGTTTTTCAGTAATTATTAATTCGTAACCATCTTTTTTTAGAAGTATTTTTGGGGGAAGATATTTTTCTTGTTTGATTGTTGTCTTTTTTGCTTTTTTCTTAGCGGGTTTTTTTCTAGTTGTCTTTTTTTTAGTAGCTTTTTTTATTATTTTTTCTGCAGTAGGTTTTTCTTTAACTATTTTTTCTGTTGCTTTTCTTAAGATTTCTTCTCTTGGGCGTTCTTCTTTAACTATTTTTTCTGTGGTTTTTTTGGCGTCAATGTTTCCTCTGAAAAAAGTTTCTGTTGCTTTCTGTTCTCTGGATTTTTTTTGAGTTTTCATATATGTTATGGTATAACAATGCATTTAAAGTATTTTTGCTTTGTGGTTTTATGAGTGATCAAGAATATAAGGAATCTCTTTCTGAGGGGGGAAGGAAGATGGAGAGTTCTTATGGTGATGAAAATGAAATGAATGTTGATATTATTATGAGGAAAAAATGTTCAAATAAAAAAGGTTATGAAACGGAAGCTTTTTTTGGAAAAACTTTAGAAGAATTTGGGGAGGGACAATATCCTGCTGGTTGTAGTGTGGATATGAACACTGGAGAGATTGTTGATTCTCTAGTGCTTGAAAATTTGAGGGAGGGAAAAGTGTTTAACCCTCGTAATGCTTTACTTTGTTTTCCTTCTGAATTGGATAAAAAAAATTCTGGGAAACCTAAAACTATAAATCCTTTTTATTGGATAAATCCTATTGTTGGTTTATTTGGAAAAAAAAGATCTGTTGAAGATATTGTAAGTTAAATTTGCGAGGTTTTAATATATGTTATGGTATAACAATACATTTAAAGTATTTTTGTTTTATGGTTTTATGAGTGGTCAAGAATATAAAGAATCTTTTTCTGAGGGGGAAGGAAGATGGGGAGTTCTTATGGTGATGAAAATGAAATGAATGTTGATATTATTATGAGGAAAAAATGTTCAAATAAAAAAGGTTATGAAACGGAAGCTTTTTTTGGAAAAACTTTAGAAGAATTTGGTCCGGGACAATATCCTGCTGGTTGTAGTGTGAATATAAAAACTGGAGAGATTGTTGATCCCCCGAAAGTGCTTGAAGATTTGAGGAAGGGAAAAGTGTATAATGATCTTACTGGTTTTCTTTCTTTTCCTTCTGAATTGGTTAAAAAAGATTATTGGGACCTTAATATTATAAATCCTTTTTATTGGATAAATTCTCTCGTTGATTTATTTGGAAAAAAAAGATCTGTTGAAAATATTGTAAGTTAAATTTCAAAAATATGGGGGTATCTTGCTACGTTGATTACTTTTGTGTTGCCAAATTTTTCTTTTAATCCTGCGCCTTCGTGCATGTGGCCGCAAATTACGAAATCTGGTTTGAATTTATCTATTGCTTTTCTTACTCCGTTTGAACCGGGGAATCCTAATAGTTCTATTTTGCTCCCACTTGGAGGACAATGTGATAGCATGACTTTTTTATCGAGGTGTTTTATTTTTTTGTGAGCGTATTTTAATTCTTCGAATACTTGTTTTTCGTCTTCGACAAATCCCCAATCTGTTGTTCCAGAACCGAAGAAACCAATTTCATTTTGTATGTGATGATTTTTATGTAAGTTTTTTACGTTGGGATATATCTTTTCCCATTTTTTAACTAATGCTTCTGGTTCGTGGTTTCCGTGAATCATTAATGTTGGTTGGTTTGTTAGAGGTTTTACTAAACCTTCTACTTTTTCTTGGAACCAAGTTTGATCTCCGCCTAAAAGTATCATGTCAACTTTTTCTTTTTTCGCGAGTTTCTCTATTTTTTTTACAAGACTCAAATCTCCGTGTATGTCTGCAATTGCTAGAATCTTCATATTAATATTAGTTTGAATTAGGTTAATAAATTTTTGTATATAAAATTTACATCATCCAAAAAGCTCTGTGGAGCTAATAATATTTTGGAAGTTAAATTTGTCAATCATTTTTACATCATCCAAAAAGCTCTGTGGAGCTAATAATATTTTGGAAGTTAAATTTGTTAATCATTTTTACATCATCCAAAAAGATTCGTTAGAATCAAAAATATTTTGGAAGTTAAATTTATTGTTGAGGTTTTGCACTAAATGTCGTGACGACACATAAATTCAATTAAATTTGAACGGAAAGTCGAAGATAAGTATTTAGAACGGGATGGTTCAAAAGTCCAAAATGAAGGCTTTTAGGAGTTTACGTTCAGCTGTTTTTTCGAGGGCGACTTTTCGTGCAAAGACTTGTTGTTCTGTCACCACTCATTTGAACATATAGTTTCAAAACGTTTAAATAGAAAAGGTATATTAGAAAATATACAATAGACTATACAATCCAATGGACGACAATTTTGATGTCTTCTTTAGGAGAAAGCCTGCTTTGATGTTGGTTTCTCTTAAGAAGAATACGCGGATGAGGTATGGAAGTGTTTTGGCTAAGGAAGTAGATTGTACCTATAGCCATGCGGTAAAGATATTGCAAACTTTGGAAAAGCTTGCTTTGGTTGAGTTTGATAAGAAAGGAAGAATTAAGTTAATCAAACTAACGGCTAAAGGAAGAGAAGTTGCGAACGCAATTGAAGCTATTCAAGCTTTAATCAAATAGACCGGTAGAGGTGATCGCTGCCAGTCTCTGAATTTTTAATAGAAGCAAGTGTAAACTTGAATTTCTAAAACTTTTTAAGAAACTATTATGCAATTTTATTTTGAAGAAAGATAGTTTTTATTTAGATTGTTAGAGAGAATAATTTTTTAAATTACATAAACTTATAAGGAAAAGAAAGAATTAATTGATAAGATGAAGAAAATATTAGTAGTATTAATTCTCCTCATATTGGTTTCTGGATTGATTTTTATTAGCTGGAATAAAACTAAAGAATCAATAACACCTAAAACTGAAGAACTGATAAATCCTGAATTGTCGAAGGTTGTTTTGGATGAAAAGATTAGATATAAAGAAGTGATATATGATACTCAAGAAGGTTTAGAATTGCCAATTTCAATTATTATTCCTGATACTGGAAATGATAATCCTAAGCCAGTTCTTTTATTTTTTAACGCAGCGGGGAATAGTTTTTTCGCTAAAGAGTTGAGTGGTTTTGAAGCGTCAATGTTTAATGAAGGTTACATTATTGCGAAAGCTGGCGTGAGGTATTTTGAAGATACGTCGAAGTTTCCTGATGCTTATGTCGATGGGAAAACTGTTGTAAGATTTCTTAAAGCAAATGCGGAGTTGTATGAAGTTGATTCTGATAAAATTTTAGTAACGGGGAGTAGCAAGAATGGGCTTATTGCGAATTTTGTTGGTGTGACTGGAGACAGAGAGGAGTTTGAAGGAGATGCCTATTCTGAATTTGATAGTTCGGTTGGGGGGATAATAAATTTTGCAGGGCATACGGATCTTGGTGAGTTTTATGAGGATGGAATGGCTGATTCGCAAGTTGATATGGACGCTGAGGGTTATATTGCTAAGAATTGGCAGTTTGTGAATTGTGAAGCGTTTACTCCTGAATGTGATTTGAGAGAGGTGGAAGCGAGTGCGATTACTTATGTTGATGCTAATGATCCGCCAACGTATTTATTTTTGGGGAGCGAGGATACATTAGTTCCTGAAATACAGTTGACTAAAATGAGGGATGCTTTGCAAGCGGTTGGAGTTCCGACTGTTTATGAAAATATTGAAGGTGCGCCTCATGGAGTTATGAAATTTTTAGAGGATGAGCATGTTGCAAGGATTGTTGCTTTTTTTTCAGAAGAACTTAATATTCCGAGGATAAATGAGCAAACTTTTGATGAAGTAGATGTTGAAGAAGATTTTTTTACAGGGGAAATTTTTATGCCAGAAGGAATTTCTGAAGCAGCTCTTTTTCTTTTTCATGGGACGGGTGGATCATCGCAAGGAGTCATAAAGAAAACGCAGGATCTTATTGATGAAGCAATTGCTCAAGGTTATATTGTTGTTGCGTTTAATGGTAGAACTCCTTATTGTGAGAAGCCACAATTTAAGCTCGATGATTTTACTAAAGTGAGGAAGATGATTGAGGATCTTACAACTACTTATGGTGTGGAAACATATTATACGTATGGGATTTCACAAGGTGGTGTTTATGCTATGGCGGTTTCGCAGGAATTTGGTTTTGATGCTGTTGTTGTTGATTCGGGTAATCATCCTTTGCAAGAGTTTCCGCATGAACCGAATCAATGTTTTCCGAAGAGTAATTCTGGCGCGATAATTCCTGAACTCGTTGGAGATGTTCTTCTTATTTGTGGTGAAGAGGATACCAAATTTTGTGGACGGCAAGAAGAAATTGTGAATCAGCATCCTGAAGTTCAATCAATAGTTGTTCCAAATAGTGGTCATGGTTCTCATATGATTCCTGAGATTTATGAGATTTTTGGTTTGGTTTAGAAGAGTTAGAAAATTAAATAAAATCCTCAAGAGAAATTCCAGTCATTGTGCTTCCAGCTCCTTCTTTTGGAATTGTTTTTATTGAACAGCTACCACTATATTTATCGATATTGGTAATTTGAACAATTGTTCCAGCTTGTACTGTAAAATCCATACAAGCATTTCGACTCTTTAATTTATATGGTTGTCCTTCTATAAGAATTCTTCCATCTTCTTTAGCGTAAGTTTTTGGTGTTTTTCCCATTTTAATTTATACACGCTCCATCTAAACAACCATTTAAGCAATTGAATATTGTTGTTTCTGAATTTCCTTGTACGCATTCGAATTCTGTTATGTCGTCGTCAACGCAATAGTCATCCATTGCTAAATATAGGTTTGAAGGAGTCCAAACAATTGTTCCTTTTTCGAAATAATTTATTCCATTGTCTGAATCAAAGCAATCTTGGACTGGCGAGCATGCTCCGTATGCACAGCCTTGGGGGCATCCAACTTCTTCGTAATCAAGATTTCCATTTGATGAACAAGTTATTTCTCTAATCATACAATCTGTTCCTTCGCAAGTATCGACAAGATTGCTTTGCCAGCCTGCAATTGTATCATAGCTTCGCAATCTACATGAATCAATTGTTGGGGGTGCGTTATTCGATAAAACAAGTCCATTTACTGAGTAGTTGTTTTCTGAATCATAATCTATGCAATTATTTGAATAGGTATTTTGTTGAACGCATTCACCGAGGGTGCAATCATAACCTAGGGGGCAAGGTATGCCTATTTGTGCAATATTTGCATTTTGATCACAATAAAATTCTGCAACTTTAGATCCTAGGCAAAAATCCTCTGTTGCTAAATATAATCCTAAAGATGTTGAAACAATACTTCCTCTTTCAAAATAATTTATTCCGTCGTCTGAATCAAAGCAATCTTGGACTGGTAAGCAAGCTCCATATGAGCATCCTTGGGGGCATGAAACTTCTTCGTAATCGATACTTCCATTTGATGAGCACATGAATTCTCTAACCATGCAATCGACTCCTTCGCAAGTATCGACAAAATCGCTTTGCCAGCCCGTGGTTTCATTATAGCTTCGCAATCTACACCAATCATTATCTAGGGAACCATTATTGTATGAAACGAGTCCGCTTACTGAGTAGTTGTTTTCTGGATCATAATCAATGCATCCATTTATTTCTGGCGGTTGAATGCATGCTCCGTTACTGCAACCAAATTCACATGCGTGGTTATTGCCGTTAACGGAATTAGTTTCATTATTACAATAGAATTCAGTTAGGAGGTTATTATTGGAACAAAAATCTTCAAAAAAATATGGAGTTGAGATGCCATTTATGAAAATATTTGTTGTAACTATTCCTTCAAGGAAAGGATTGTTTCCTCCGTCGGAATCATTACAAATTGTTGTTAAGTTTGTGGAGTTTGGGGGTTGAATGTTTTCGTCGTTTTCATTAGTGTTGTCTTCATCATCGTCATCATCTTCATCATTTTCATCTTTGAAGATTTCTGCGTTTTGATGTTTTAGGTTATTTTTTGTAGTTATTTTTTCACAAATGCTGTCGCCGTTTTCACATTCATTTGATTCTAAGAGTAGGATTTTTATGTTTTTTACATGATCTTTTAATGTTTGAAAAGAATTCAATTTGGAAGATTCAATATTGTTTGCATATGCGATTCCAAACCCGCTGAATAAAACTAATAAAGCAATTAATACAGTCAATGTTGCTTTCATTTTATATTTGTTAACATTAACCATAATTAATTGAATTTGTTTTTATTTTTAAGTATTATTGTGTTGGAGAGAAGGTTTGGGAAAACAGGAGGATTGGATTGAAAGTGGTTTTTATCTGTGTTGTGGAAGATAATAATTTTTAAAAACTGATTTAATTTGGGTTTTGTATGAAGACTTTGGTTTCTAGAATCTTGTCTAATGCAAATAATGAATTTTTGGAAGAAAGCACTCTCTCAGAGAATACTTTGAATAAAGTGTTTATGATTTATCGTTCTCAATCTCCTAAAAATTGGCATTTTGGAAATTCAAATAAGAAAAAAGCTTACAGACTTATTAGAAAAGTTTATTCTCCTGTGATTAAAAGATGGGGATATTCTTTTAGTAAAAGAAATGGAGATTTATCTGATAAGGAAAAGAATATTAAAAAAAATTCTTATATCTTTGAGGCAATAAATGAGGTGGCTAATACTTCTCCTGGAATTTTAAATAGAGAAGAATTTTTAATAAAGAATTTATATGCAAATTTTGGTAAGTATTCTTTGTTTAGTGAGGTGGAAGGAGAGACAGTCGATTTAATTAAAGGTATTAAAGAAGGAAGTGAAGTTGCTTTGAAAAAATTAATCGAAAAGAAAAAAAATTATTTGATGTCTAAAATAAAATATAGAATCTCTTGGAGAGATAAAGAATCAATTGTTAGTAAGGCAATATTTGATGCTTCAAATAAAGCTTTATTTGTGGGGGGATTTAACAAATATTTGGATTTTCATGTTCAATCTGAGTTGAAAAAATATTTTTCTGAGTTTCCTTCGGATAAGCTTGCTTTTATGGGGGAGAGAATTGAGAAAGAATTTGCGGATGTTGATTCAATTAAGTTATTTGATAAAGATTCATATGAAACTCTTTTAGAACAAAGCGAAATAGCTAATAGGGGACAATTTATTCCTGTTGAAGAAGTTCCTATTCCAAAGAAATTGCTTTCTCGTTTTGAAAAATTAATTTTGTCTGAAGGTAAATCTCTTTCTCCCTATATGGATGGATTTATTCAAGGGGTTAGAGTGGGGCCTTTAGGGAAAATTAGTAATGATGAGTTGAAGGAATTATTTGTTGATAAATATTCGGGGGTTAAAAGAAATATTGTGGAGGATAAAATTGGGGAATTTCTTGAAAAATATGGAAGATATATTGAGGAAAAAGAGGCACATGGTCTTTTTGATCCTGATGATTGGAGTGGAGAATTTCAAATTTTTTTAAAAGAAAAAGAAGAGCTTGAAAAAAAAGAATTTGAAAAAAGAGATTCTGAAACAAAATTAAAAAAACATGATAAAAGATATCTTCATCTTGTGGCTAGAACTTTGGAAGATGTTGGGAAGGATATTTCTTATTATAATTTTGGAATATATGAAAATGAAGAGGAGAAAATTTTAGATTTGAAGGGTGCAGGGATGGAAGTTTCAGATTATTTTGTGGGTTTTGAAAATATGCCTTTTGAATTTAGGAAGGAAGCTCTAATTTCTAAAATTTCTGGGAATGAATTTTTTGGAGAAAAAGCAGTAAAAAGATATTGTCTTAATCAAGAAGATTTGAATAGTTTAAAGGAAATTGCTTTACCTTCTAAGATTTTAGGAGATTTATATGGAGAGGGAATTGTTCTTCAAGAAAAGATTTCAGAAGATGTTTATCGTGCAGCGATTTTAACAAAGGGAGAAAATTCTTTGGAAAAACAAGTTGTTGTTTTTAATAATCATCCTTTAGTTAAAGAATCTAAAGCAAATCTTAAAAATAAATCTCATAATCTTTTGGAATCTTTTTGTTTTGAAGGTTATTCTTGTGTATTGCTATCTAAGAAAAAAACTGAATCTTTAAATCTTCCTGGGATCGTTACTGTTTCAGAAGATTTTGAAAGAATAATTGAAAATTTGAATGGGTTGGAATCAGATGTGCTTAAATTTTTGGAAGGTTATCGAGTGAATGGAATTCCTGTCCCTCGTGAATTAGTAGAAAATAATATTATTTCTCGTCATTTGCCTAAATTTGTTTTAAATTTTAGTAAGCAAGAAAATTTAGAAGAGAATAAAGAATGGATGATTGTGCCAAAATCTTTTTATTCTCCAGAAGAGAGTGAGAAATTGATTATTATTCCAAATTCTTTTTATGTGACTTCTTTTGATGATTCTATGGTTGCTTCAGATAAAATTAAGCATTTTTTTTCTTGGAAAAGAAAAGTGTTGGAGAATTCTTATGAAAATTCTAGGAAGAAAGATTATGATTGGACATTAAAAATGTTAGGAAGATTAGATTGTTTTTGGCCCGAGTATAAAGATCCTGATGAACCTTCTATTAATCAATTAATGAGTAAGTATGATGAATGGGGTGGGAAAAGAATAAGAGAAATTGGAGATATTTTGGAAGAAGATAGAAAAAGGCGTGAAAGGGAAGGTTCGAAAAAATTTGTTCAAGAGAATTTTGTTTCTTCTTCAAGTGAAGTTGATGATTCTGAAGAAGATATTCCTTTTTAGAAATTGGGAAATTTTTTAAATGGGTTTATGTTTTAGAAATTGTTGATGGCTTCGTAGCTTCCCAAAGGGATGACCTTTTAGGTCTCAGCCCAAACGGCTTTGCTACTTGCCAAACATAAACAATGGCTTCGTAGCTCAGCCTGGTCAGAGCACTAGACTCTTAATCTAGGTGTCGCGGGTTCAAATCCCGTCGAGGCCATTTTGTTTTTGATGAAATCCGTGACACAGTGTCGCGTGAGAATTTTGATTTTGATCAATGCCAAATGCAAGAAATTAAAGTTCGAATAAGTTCAAATCCCGTCGAGGCCATTTTGTTTTCTTTAAGGGATTTGTTCAAATTCCGAACATCTTCTGAAATTTTGAATAAATGAATTTAAAAAAATTTCACGGTGTGTGAGAAGGAGAGGCCATTTTGTTTTTGATGAAATAGATAATTAAAAAAATAAATGTTTGGTAAATATTCTAGAGAGTGTAAAAAATCTAAAGGTTTTTTTTGAGGGAGTTTCCCTTTAAATCATTCTTGTTATTTTAATCAATTTTCAAATTAAAATGCATGCTCCCTCGGAACAACCATTTAAGCAATTAAAAATTGTTGATGATGAACTTCCTTGGATACATTCAAATTCTATTAAACTATCTCCCATACAATAATCATCAGTTGCTAAATACAGATTAAATGGTGTCCAAACAATTGTTCCTTTTTCATAATAATTCAAACCATTATCAGAATCAAAGCAATCAGGAATAGGTAAGCAAGCCCCGTATGAGCATCCTTGGGGACATCCAACTTCTTCATAGTTAAGTTCTCCATTATATGAACAAGTTAATTCTCTAATCATACAATCTGTTCCTTCGCAAGTATCGACAAGATCGCTTTGCCAGCCTGTGGAAACATTGTAACTCCGTAGCCTACATGAATCAGTAGTTGGAGGAGCATTATTTGATAAAACAAGTCCGTTTACTGAGTAATTGTTTTCTGGATCATAATCTATGCACCCAGTTATATTTTGAGTTGATTGTTGGATACATTCACCAGAAGAACAATTATATCCTGAAGGACAAGAAATGTTTATTTGTGCAATATTTGTATTTTGATCACAATAAAATTCTGTTACAGTATTTCCTGTGCAGTAATCGGAGGCATTAGATTGAGCTATATTTGTGAAATTAGCAGTAATAGATCCTGCATTAAAAATAGCTATTCCCTCATCTGAATCTGAGCATGAAAAACAAGTTCTTGCACACCCTGGTCCAATTTTTTGTTCATCGCTAAAATTAATATTTGTCATTTCGCATTGATTATTTGATGAATTGTATAATCCACTTATGAGATTTATATCCGGAGTTGCTCCCACACTATTCCCTGAAGTACAAATAGAGTTATTATTAATTTTTCCTTCTCCCCCGATTAACCTTAATGATTCAGCAGTAGTTTCTCCAGTTATTTTATTATTTTTAAAGATTGATTGATTAACTTGATTAAGTTCTATTCCTGCAGAATTACTCATTCCTCCGCTCGGATAGAAATACCCGTTCCTATCTAATATATTATTACTAATCTCATTTCCAAATTCTAACCAGTTAGCATTTTTTATAATTAAAAAATTTAGTAATGTATTTTTTATTTCATTGTTTTTTATAGTTAATTCATCTGATAAATTAGATTCAATCCCTATGCTAACTTGAGAAATTTTATTATTTGTAATCATGAAATAATTAGAATCTTCAATATTAATCCCTGTATAAAATTTTGAAATATCGCAGTTTTTTATGGATATATTGTCTGCCCCTAAAATATCAATTCCATGCCCGATGTATGTATTAATTCCTTTTATAGCATAGCCATCACAATCTAATTCTATATTATCTGTCTCTATTTTTAGTCCCATACAATTTAATAAATCTTGAGTTAGGATATATGTTCCTGGGTTTGTAAAGTTAATTTCACAATTATTCACATATCTAAAATTAGGTATGCATGCATTATTATAGCAACCATTTTGGCATTCATGATTGGATTGAACTAAATGAGTTTCATTTTCACAATAGAATTCGGTTAGTGCATTATTTGTATTAGAACAAGTATCTTCTAGGATAAAAGAAGTCATTATGCCATTTACAGGAATATTTGTTATGACCATTCCTTCAAGAAAAGGATCATTGCCTCCATCAGAATCATTACAAGTTATTAAATGATTAAGATTTAATGTTTGGGTGATATTTTTGCTAGGGAGTTGTGTTTTTTGTTTTTTTAATTTTAGGGAATGTTCGATATTATTTGCGTTTACAATTCCAAATCCACTGAATAGAATTAATAATACAACTAATGTTATAAAAATTTTTATATTCTTGTTAATATTAACCATATTGAATTGAATTTGTTTTTATTTTTAAGTATTATTGTGTTAGAGAAGAGGTTTGGAAGATTTTTAGAATTATTATACTTAATCGTAATCTCTTGTTGTGTGGCCGCATTTGATGCATTTGAAGAATTTTGTTGGGGATTCGTCGCTTGATCTTGTTTGGACCATCCAGAAGTATGCTTTTTCGTGGCCGCATTTTGTGCAATCTTCGTTTACGACTGGTGCAGTTGAGCCCAGATTTTTTTTAAGGACGGGAATTTCTTCAGAAAGTTTTATTTTTTCTTTTGTTGAAAGGTTGATTGCTCCCTTTTTTGTATACCCGCATCTAGCGCATGAACTGTTTTTTACTTTTGTTAATAGCACTGAACCACATTTTGGGCAAAATTCCATTCATTATTTATATGTTTATTATTTATATAATTTATGTTTAAAAAAAGGAAATATTTAGTTTTCTTTGCAAAATCCCCTTTCTGAATCTGTTCTTTGAGCTTCGAAGAAGATTAATTTGATCCATCCAAGATATGGGGCTGGTTTCAAAACGGCTTTCCCCATTATTTGATTTTCATTTATTTCTTTTTCTAAAGGGAGTTGACCATTGTTATTGTCTCCAATTGTTGAGAAAGTGTATTCTCCGTTTTTTTCCTGGATTCCTATTATTCTATGAATTATTGGGTTTTTGTGATTTGCATTGAAAATTACTACGTCTCCAACTTCTAATTTTTCTGGTTTTGCACCGATTACAAATAAAATATCTCCTTTATTGAATCCGTTCTTGAAAGGGAATTTTTGGAAGTTATTTATGTCGAGGAAATAATTCCTATATTTTGTTTCATGATTAGTTTGCCAATTGTCAAAGTCGGAGAATAGATTTCCTTCGTGATACATTGAACAAGATTCTACTATTACTAGCGGGAGAGTTGTCCCAGTTAATAAATTTAAGAGAGGGAAGAAAATTAATTTTATTATTATGAAGAGGAAAATTAATGAAATAATCCATCCTTTTAGAGAATCGTCTTTCCAGACAATAAACCAGGATTTTTTGAAGAATTTTTTTAATTTATCATTCATTTATTTGAAAAGCTTTTTGGGTTTTTAAGTTTGTTGAATAATGGGCTTGTCAAACCTTAGGGAGTTATCTCCAAATTTAGTTCTTGTGTCAACTGTCGGGAGTTTTCAATTTCTTTCGCAATAATTGGAGTATTGTTTAAACTATTCATTAACATAGTATTCCAACGATTTCCATTAACTCCAACTCCCACTCTGTCGGCAGGTGTTTTTTTGTCCTTAACCCCCTTTCTTATGTAGTTGTGAAAAACCTTAAATCCGTCTTGATATGTTTGAACTTCTTTAACCCCTCTCCTAACCTTATGAAATTCTTTTTGTTGAGTGTGGTGGCTTTCTATTGCATTGTTATTCACTTCTTTTCTTTTGCCTACGATTGAAGTAAATTTAACTTTTCTTTCATTCCCCCAGTTTCTAAATGCTTTTCTACATCCATCTTGATAACCCTTAAATCCATCTGTGATTATTTGATAAGGTATTTTTCCGTTTTGTTTGTGTGCTTCCATAAATACTTTTTGAGCATCTGTTGATTTTCTACTTCTTCCCGAATTAATTGAAGCAAGTAAGAATTTAGTTTTGTTATCCATTACATTCCAAACATAATCAAAGTTTCCAGTAGGATTATTTTTTTGTTTTCCTCTCTTTGTCAGAATTAAAGTTTCGTCAGCATTCCAAACTCCTTTTATATTTGGTTGGATTTTCTTTGAGTGTTCTTCCATAACTTTACTAAATCTTAAAACCCAGTTTCTTATTGTCTCGTGAGATAAACTTAAATTATAAAATTGTTTGAATTGGTCTGAAATATCTCTATAACTTAATCCTTTATAGTAACAATCCATAGCAAGACAAACTAATTTCTCGTTTCCTTTTATTTTAGGAATTGGACTTAAAACAAATCTCTTTTTACATTCTTTACATTCATATCTTTGCTTAACTTCAAATTGTGTTTTTCTTTTTCCACTCTTAATTAAGTTTTCAGAATTACAATGAGGGCATAAATCTTTTTTTGGCTCTTGAATAATAAACTCAATGTCTTTACTTAATCCACTATCTTCTACTTGATATTTATTCTTTAATTTGTTAAAAATTAGGATTGCTTTGATGTGCTTACAATATAATCCTTTTCCCCTACATCTTTTTAGAAAGTCTTGACAATTACAAGAATAACTATCTAAATGTGTAACTTCATATTTTTTAGAACTATCAAATTGAGAGGGAACAAGATAAGTATTCTCGTCTAACATTTGAGGTTCTGACTTGTCTAATATTTGCTTTGCTCTTTGTTCTCTTGTTTGAGAGAATTGTTTTGGGCTTTGTTTTGTTTCCATTTTCTTATATACCTTTTAGGTATATATACTTTATAAATGTATGTATGTGCTTTTGGTATATATAACTATTTAGATATTATTACTCTCATATATAAGACTAACCATACCTTTATATATTCGGGAAACATTTAATAAGTATGGAAACGAGAGTTATTAGTATGAAAAAAGAGGGGTTTGGTGCTATGGTTCTTATTTTGGGTCATAGGTGTTACAGGTGCGAACATGCTTGGGTTCCAAGAAATATAAGCGAAATCCCAGAGATATGTCCTAAATGTAAAAGCCCATATTGGAAGAAACCTAAAACAAAATTTACTAAAAAAGAATTAAAAAAATTAAATTCTAAAAAGAAAACTGGGAGTAAAAATGGTAAAAAATAGTTTTAATTATGTTGATTTATTTACTGGAGTTGGTGGACTTTCATTAGGGTTTGAGAAAGAAAAATTTAAGAATATTTTTTCAATAGATTTTGATAAAGAAATTTGTAAGACTTATAGGAAGAATTTCCCAAAAAATATTTTAATTGAAAAAGATATTGAAAAATTAAGCAAAAAAGAAATTTTAGATTTAACAAAAGGGAAAAATATTGATGTTGTAATTGGTGGACCCCCTTGTCAAGGTTTTTCAATTGCTGGAAATATTGGAAGGAATTTTATTGATGATTCAAGAAATTATTTATTTAAAGAATTTGTTAGAGTTGTTGGAATATTAAAACCCAAAGTCTTTGTTATGGAAAATGTAGCGAGAGTTTACACCCACGACAAAGGAAAAACAAGAAGACAAATAATAAAATTATTTGAAAAATTAGGATATAAAGTTGATTGTCAAATTTTAAACTCGGGAGATTATGGAGTTCCACAAATAAGAAAAAGAATATTTTTTATTGGAAATAGGTTAGGAAAAGAGAATAACTTTCCAGAAAAAAATGTTAAAAAATATAAAACTATAAAAGAAGCAATAGATGACCTTCCAAAACTATTATCTGGAAAAACTTCCAAAATCCCAAATCACGAAGCAATGAACCATACTGGACAAATGTTAAAAAAAATGTCTTATATTTCTGATGGTGGTTCTCGTGAAGAAATTCCAAAAAATATACGACCAAAAACTGGAGACATTAGGAAATATATAAAATATAATTCAAAAGAACCATCTGTTTGTGTAACTGGAGATATGAGAAAAATATTTCATTATTCTCAAAATAGGGCTTTAAGTGTTCGTGAATTGGCGAGAATACAAACATTTCCAGATAGTTTTATTTTTGAAGGAAATAAGATTTCTCAACAACAACAAGTAGGGAATGCTGTTCCCCCCTTAATGGCTCAATCAGTTGCAAAAACTATTAAGGAAGTATTGAATAATGGAAAATAGGAAATATCCAAAAATAAACTTTATTGGAAATAAAGAAAAAATTCTTGAGTGGATATTTGAAAATGTTCCAAAAGATGTAAGCACTTTTTTTGATGCTTTTTCTGGTGGTTGTTCTGTAAGTTTTGAAGCAAAGAAAAGAGGATATGAAGTTATTTCTAATGATATTTTAAAAACAAATTATGTAATAGCAAAATCACTAATAGAAAATAAAAATGTTCTTTTAACAAAAGAAGATATGGAGATTATCTTTAGTGGAAAACCAATAAAAGGTTTTATGTATAAAAATTATTCAAATGTTTCTTTTTTTGAGAATGAATGTATGGAGTTAGATAATTATAGAAAAAACATAGATAAATTAAAATCTCCGTATAAAAAAGCATTAGCCCTTTCTCTATTAAGGAGAGCAATGATTAGAAAAATGCCTTATTCAAGATTTAATCTCCCATTTGACAAGATAAAACAATTAAGAGATGAAAATTATAGTTATAAAAAATACAAAAGAAAAAGAGCATATCACAACAAATCACTCAAAGAACATTTTTTAAAAAATCTTCAAGATTATAATAATGCAATTTTTGATAATGGAAAAAAGAACAAAGCATATAATTTAGATATTTTCAAATTGATTTCAAAAGTAAATGCAGATTTAATTTATTTAGACCCACCATATACTGGAACTATGAATAATTATTTTGGATTTTATGGTTTAGTTGATAATTATATAAATTCAGAAATAGGTAAACCCTTTGAAAATAATTTTATTAATAAAAATGATTCTCTTAAATTATTTTATAGATTATTTTCAAGTTTAAAGAAATATAAATATTGGGTTTTGAGTTATAATAATTCTTCTTATCCAAGTAAGGAAGATTTGCTTAATTTAATAAAAAAATTTTCTAAAGATGTTAAAGTAATTGAAAGAAAACATAATTATCAACTTTCAGGAAAAACAGAAAAATCAAAGAATAAAGAATATTTGTTTTTAGTAAGTAATAAAAAGTAATAATTCTTATGAACATTATGTCTCAAAATTATGAAAACTATTGGAAAATAACTTTAGAATATACAGATATTAATGGGGAGAGATTTATAGGAACATTAAAAATTATAATTGATTTTATGAATAAGAATAAGAAAAAATCTTATTCTGGAGAATTATTTAAAAAATTACAAAAAGAAGTATGCGAAGTTTATCCAAAATCAGATTATGCTTCTGTTCGTAAAAGTATAAATCAATTTGTTAAGTTAGGTTTTGTAAATTTTAATTTAACTTCTTATCATGAAGATACCCCCCTATTTTTAGAAGCAAAAACAAATAGAAGAAGAAAATCTATTTTTTCCAAAATAGTTTATACTAATGCAAGTCTTAATAGTTCGGTAACAACTCAATCAAACAAAAAAGAAATAAATTTCTTAATTAAAACATTGGAAGAAGTGGGAAAATTAACGGAAGGAGAACTTTCGGCTTTAATGAGGGTAGATATTTTGGAATTTCCAAATGGATATTTAACAAAAGAAGAATTAAATGATATCTTACAAGAAACTAAAAAAATAAAATTCATGAAAAGAAAATATAATCAAGTTGGACATTTCAGAAGAGTATTAGATAATTTAGACGATTTGGTTTTTATTAGGAAGACACTTTACTTTGAAGATGATGCCCAAGTTTTATTCGGAGATTATTTGAGGGCAAAGGAACATAAAAGAGACCCTTATCTTTATAGAATTTATAAGAACCAATTAAAAGAGGAGAGTTCAGAGAAGTTAGGGGAAATAAAATGTATGTTAGAAGATTTAGATTATCCCTCTTTGGTTGCAAGCCATATAAAACCATTTATTGTTTCTACAAAAGAAGAAGCATATGACCCAGAAAATGGATTGTTATTAAGTAGAAATATGGATATTTTATTTGATTTGGGATATATTTCATTTAAAGATGATGGAAAAATTATCTTATCAAATGAACTTTCAGAAGATTTAAGAGACTTTTTGAAAGATTATTCTTTGAGAGATGCCCTATTAACTAAAAAAAGATTAAATTATTTAAAATTCCACAGAAAGAAGATTTTTGAGACTAAATTCCAAAGAAAGAAGTAATATAAAATAACGCCCTTTACTTGACAGCAATTCTATCTCCCGTTAACTTGACAAGCCCTTGAATAATTAATGCTAGAGCTTGAATTAGTTCTGTTTCTTTTTGATCTAGAGAATTAAGTTTTGAATATTTTGTTATTTCTTCTCCGAGATTTATCTTAGGATATTTTTTTATGTTTAATTTATATTCTATAATTTTTTTTGTAAAATAATTAAATGGTTTTTCTTGAGGGTTTGTTAAGTCAAAGAGATTTTTCATTAATCTTAAAGTTTATTGAATCTTTTAAGGATAATTGTGATTTATTTGTTAATTGAATTGCTATTAAAATTGTTAAAAATTGATTTCAAAAAATAAAATTATCTTTTGAACATTCCGAATAACCATGCTATGAAAATTATTCCGATTATAATGTATGCTGGATTTTGATTGAAAGTTAGTTTTGTTTTTTCTATTATGTTTTGGGCTCCGGGAGAATCGATTTCTGTTACTGCTCCAGTTATTTTTTTTATGTTTGATTGCATGTCGGTTTTTGATAAATCTAGTTTTGGAATTATGATCAATAATAGAATAATTATTATTGCAAGAAGTGTCATTAATACTTTTTTTCTTATTTTTTCTAATCCCATTTTAATATATAAAATTTATATCATCTAAAAAGCTCTGTGGAGCTAATAATGTTTTGGAAGTAAATTCAATTTATATTATTTTTGGAGAGATATATTTTTAACTTAAGAATCATTTGTTTTATTATGGGAAAGTACCGGATTAAGTTGAAAGAAAAAAAGAGGCATAAGATTTTTGTTCTTAATTCTTTGGGAAAGAAGATTTTGTGGGTTTTTGGATTTCTTTTATTTGTTGGTTTGTTGTCGATGAAATTTACTTTTTTTAAGGAGAATCAAAGTTTGTTTTTGGATATTTCAAGTTCAGTTATTTCGAGTTTTATTGCTGTAGCGGCATTTAAGTTTTTTTTACAGAAGATTACTTTTGGTAAGTTGGATAAATATTTTGTAGATTTTAGGGGTCCTGGAATTCATTTTTCAGTTCCATTGTTTTTCTTTATTTCCTTTGTGCTATTTTGGATCTTGTTTATTTTTGTTGGAAGTTGGTTTGTTTTTGGGTTTTAGAAAAGTTGTTTTTTAGAACAACAATTCTTTTAAACTCATTAATGATTTCTTTTTTATGGGTACTTACAGAGTAGCAGATATAGAACTTTACAAAGAAACTGAAGCTAGAATAAAGGAAAAGTTTAGAAAAGGAAGTTTGGCTCACAAAACAATAATGAATGGAATTAATCCTCGAGGAGGAACGGGTTCTCAACCATTCTTTAATACTGAAATGAATTCATATTTGCGTAAAGGACAGAGAGTAATTACTTTAGAAGATTTTGAAGGGGGTAGTTCTTTAGGAATTGTAAAGGATGCATCTGGCAAAGTTGTCAATTTTGGAATAATGGATATGATTTTAAGAACGAAAATAGATTCTTTTAGCAAGAATAAACAAATTTTAGATTATTTAGTCGAGAGAGTTGAACAAAAAGGATTCTCATTTTCTTCTGAAATTCCGTTAAGGCTTTCAAATTTAGAATTAATTAAAGACGATAATTTAGAAAATGAATATGGATTGCTTTTTGAGATTGGTAAAAATACAAAAATTGTTTCTGATTCAAGATTTGCATATAGAAATAAGAATATTCAAATAGGAAATTTAAATCTGGAACTTTCTACTCGTAAAACTGGGCTTTCGAAACTTTATTGGTGGGGGCCTAATCAATTAATTTCATGTGAATCTACATTTAATATTAGTGATAAATTTGATAGAATAGTTATTTTTGAAGATGATTAAAATTTATTTCAATATGATTTCTTGTTTCTTTTGAATTTTCATGATGTTTAGAAATCTTTATAAATATACACTCGATGTATACACATGACGGATATATTCAACCATAAGATTCTTTGTAAAGATTGCGATGTGCTTATGCAAAGAGCGACGCTGGTGAGGAATGGTTTTCAGATGAGAGCTTTAGTTTGTCCTCATGGGCATGATAAAATTCTTCATCCTCAAGATTTGGCGGATTATGAAAGGTTCAAAGAATTAAAAGGGAAAGAATTTAAAGTCAAGATGAGGATTGTAGGTAACAGTTACGCGGTTTCGATTCCGAAAGAGATTGTGTCTTTTATTCATGAGCAGGAAAAAATGATGAATGATATGGTTCGATTATGTTTTGAAGAATCTGGGAAACTAAGTTTGAAATTCGGTAAGTTATTGGAGGAAAAAGATGAGTAAAAAATTAGAAATAAAATTGAAAGTAACGGAAGCTTTGCAGGATGATGCGTATAAAGGTATTGCGAGATTGGATTTGGATTTGATGAAGGAAATTGATGTTAAGCGAGGGGATCCGATTTTGATTACGGGTTCTAAGTCGACTATTGCTATCGCTGATAGAGCTTATCCGGCGGATCTTGGTGAAGGAATTATAAGAATTGATGGTTTGCTTAGAAAAAATTCTGGAGCTTCTATTGGAGATGAAGTTAAGATTTCTAAAGTTGAAATTAAAGAAGCTAAGAAAATTACGATTGCTCCAGCACAAAAAGGAGTTATGGTTCAGGGTGATCCGGAAAGTTTGAAGAAAGGTTTGCTTGGTAGAACTTTAATGAAGGGAGATATTTTGGCGTTGGGAGGAGCGAAACGAAGGCAGGATTTGATGAGCGAGGAATTTGGTGATTTGAATGATATTTTTGGAAATTTGGGAGATGTTCTTGGGGGAATGGGTCTTGGAAATTTGGGCGGAGGAGTTACTCAATTAAAGTTTTCGGTTGTTTCAACTAATCCAAATTGCGCGGTTGTAGTTACTGAGAATACTGAGGTTGTTTTGAATTCCAAGGCTGTTGAAATGATTGAAGAAAGAATTCCTAATATTAATTATGAAGATATTGGGGGATTGAATGAGGAGATAAAAAAGATTCGTGAGATGGTTGAAATTCCGATGAAGCGTCCTGAAGTTTTTCAGAAGTTGGGGGTTAGTCCGCCTAAAGGGGTTTTGTTACATGG
>Ga0257125_1001708_pt1 | contig 20992 bp, 14 predicted proteins | sample SI106_200metaG_FD_190183 | JGI IMG/M metagenome (GOLD analysis project Ga0257125, IMG submission 190183) | Marine microbial communities from Saanich Inlet, British Columbia, Canada - SI106_200 | ecosystem: Environmental > Aquatic > Marine > Inlet | place: Canada: British Columbia | collected... | reverse complement strand
TTCTGCAACGCAGCCGAGATTTTGCGCTATACGGATAAGGGCTGGAAGAAGCGGGATTCGGTGATTTGATACGGTACAGCACTGGCTGAAAGTGAAGATCAAAGATCGAGGAGGACCTATTATGGGACGCAAAACATCAGATGTAAAAGCCGGCGACATCCCCAAACGGGAATTCGGGAAGACTGGGGAGATGCTCACCGTGGTTGGACCCGGCGGGGCGCGTTTCCGGATGATCTCCTGGGAGGAGGCAACGGCGGTCGTGCGCCGCTGCTACGACCTCGGAATCAACTACTACGACAACTCGCACAACTACTGGGGAGGGCGTTCGGAAGAGGTCTACGGCGCCGTCCTGCCCCCGTTCCGGAAAGAGGTCTTTATCACGACGAAGTGCGACGGGCGCACCCGGGAAGGGGCCGAGCGGGAGCTGGAAGCCGGGCTCAAGAGCATGAGGACCGACTACGTCGATCTCTGGCAGCTCCACAAGGTCGGGCTTTTCGAGGACGACCTGGAGACCATCTTCGCTCCGGACGGCGCCATGGAGGCGCTGGTGGCGGCGAAGAAGGCGGGGAAGTGTCGTTTTATCGGTTTTTCAGTCCACGGCGATCCCAACACGGTGGTCGAAATGCTCCAGCGCTCCAACGACTGGGACGCCACGCTGATCCCGCTGAACCCGGCCGATCCGGAGTATATGAGTTTCGAAAAGATCGCCCTTCCCGCCGCTGTCGAGCGCGGTATAGGGATCCAGGTCATGAAAAGCCTGGGCAACGGGAAGCTGCTGACGTCGCTGACGGCCCGGGATTGCATCAACTACGCCCTGAGTCTGCCCACGCATTGCATCACTCTGGGTTTCACCAATATCGGCCAGGTGGAGGATGACGTCCGCTTTGCGCAGCAGTTTGAGTCGCTAGCGGTCGAGAAGATGGATGAATTGCGCGTCCGCGCGGCCAGGATGGCCGGGCCGGATTTGGAGGACTGGAAAAAACCCTTGCGGAGCTTGGGCAAAAACCGGCGGACTCCGCTGCACGACGACATCTGAGCTCCATATTCAATGCCTCTTTCGTCGCCGGTGTCGATTGGCACCCAAAAACAGCTCTTCCTGGACGATCTGCTGATAGATCGCATGGACAACATCCAGCGGGTATTCCCGCAGCCGACAAAGCATCCCGCCAATCCCATCATCAGCCGGGACAGGCCCTGGGATGCCGGACGTTGTGATCTGTACGGAAGCGCGACCTATGACCCCGTTGGCCAGCGTCTGCAGGTATTCTACTCTGCAGTCAGTTCCGGGGACGGGCACGACGACCGGCTGGGATATGCCGAATCATGCGACGGCGGGCTGACGTGGACCAAGCCCGACTTTTCCCTGATCCCCGTCGAGGGGCAACTGCCCACGAACATCGTCATGGATGCCCCGTCCGGCAGCTTTGCGGGTCCTGCGGTGTTCCGCGACGAACGCGAAGCTGATCCGTCGAAAAGGTATAAGATGTTCACATCCAGCTATCCGGATCGCGCCTATCTCGGTCTGCCGACCTTCATTCACGAACAAGGCTCGAATCTCTATGCCGATTATTCTGTAGATCTGCCGGGCCTGGGCAGGCCGGGCATGTATGTGGCGTATTCCCCCGATGGCATCCATTGGACTGGCGGCGATGCACCCTTTTCCAACATGATAAGCGATACCGGACAGTCGGTGATGTGGGACGAGAGAGTTAGCAAATACGTCGCCTATGTCCGCGCCAGAACGGCCACGGGACGCTCGGTGGCCAGAATGGAGAGCGATGATTTTGAGAACTGGTCCGCGCCGCAGGTTGTGATGACAGCCCCGGATTACCAGCTGTACAGCATGGGAGTGACGCCGTACGAAGGCATCTATCTGGGCACTCCCTGGATCTGTTGGAATCTGGAGGGAGACACAGGGCCGGTGCTATCGCCGGAAATCGCCTTCAGCCGCGATGGCATATACTGGCAAAGGCCCAACCCGGGCGTGGAGTTCATCCCTACCGGAGCAGCCGGCAGCGCCGACGAGTTACAGATCCGTATGGCCAGTTCGTTGGTCGTGTTGGACGACCAGATCCTGTTCTTCTACGGTCAGACCGAACAACCGCATACGAAGGTCGACATGCAGATCGACATCGGCATGGCCAGCCTGAGACGGGATGGATTCGCGGCCATGGTGGGGAGCGAGGAGGCCGGCACGCTGCGCACCAACCCGCTGATCTTCTCCGGGGGACGGCTCTGCCTGAATCTGGAGACCGAACCCTCTGGTTCTGTAGTCGTGCGGTTGCTAAAGGCCGACACAGCACGCCCCGTTGCCTCAAGTCATCCGCTGAGCGGCGACTCCATCTGCCAGGATGTGCCCTGGTTGGGCGATGTCAACCTAGCCGATTGGGCTGGGAGTCCGGTTTGGCTAGAATTTGCCCTCAGCGGTGCCGCGCTCTATGCGTTTCAGTTCGTTGAGGCCTCGAGCGTTCAGTGAATGTTTGCGGCCGCGCCGGACGACGGGCAACGCCACGGCAACCTCTATCGCCGCGCGACAATGCGGAGACAGCCCATCCCATCTGAGAGGATTCCCGATGAAACGGTACAACGCTGCGGCTGGTTTGGTGTCAGTGTTTACAGCTGTTGTCCTGCTGACCGGCAGTGGGGCGGCTCTGGCGGAGCTGACCATTGCGGACGCGATCATCCGCCTGGATCGCTACGATCTTCCGGCTGAGGAATGGCAATGGGCCGAGGGTTGGGCCGAGCAACGTCAGTTCTTTCCGCGCTACTTCAAACCGTCTGCTACCATCCATCTATTTGTCCACAACACCGGCGAAAGTCCCGATCGGATTTCCGAACTGCTGTTCCAGGGTGAGGCCATGGCCGAGGCCTGCACCAGGCCGGACTTCGCCGGGCCGGCGATCTGGTATCGAACCAACCCCGAAGTGATTGCGCCGGGCGGGATGGCCATGGTCTACATGCGGCTGCGTGAGAAGCCAACCGGGCCGATCAGTGTGGGCATCGCTGCCGCCAGCGGCGGCCATCTCAATGCGGAGTTGACAGAGGACAACTTCGAGCAGCTCCGATTGGCCTACGTTGGATTCAGCCGTGAGATCGACAAGGCCTATGTCTATGTGGAGAACTACTCCGGTCGGTCGCTTGAGGTGAAGGGTATCGAGATCGATGGACGGGACGCGACCTCTGCTGCGACGATCATCAACCCGGCGTTTGCGGGCGGGCCGGCCCTGCTCGAAGTGTCGCTGAACCAGCCGTTCGCCTACGGCAGCTACCACTGTGTGAAGGTCACAACGCGCCAGGGCTCGTTCGCCATGCACCAGGTTCGTGCCCGCGATGACTTCTATCCGTTGGCGATCATCCCGGGCACCACGCCGTTGAGCGAGTACCACGCCAAGTGCTTCAACACGCTCTACAGCATGGGTGGCTCACATCCCGACGAGCCGGGCTGGTGGAGTCCGGACAGCGAGTATGAACGACTCGGGTTCAGGGTGACCCGACCTGCCTACACGGAGCCGCCTGTTAAGGCGGGTGCTACCGTGCCTCCCGGGAGGATTCGCTATACGAATATCGACGAGCCGGACGCTCACGAGAGTTCCACTCTCCCCTACATGCAGCGCTGTGGCGTGAACATCATGGCCAGAGTTGAACCGGTCATGAGCATGCAGCGGCGACTGGATCCCAGCCACGAAACCACGGTAATCGTCGACCGCACATACACGCCGATGAACTGGTTCATCTACGGCGAGGTGCCGGACGTGTTGATCAACGACTGCTACACGCCTACGCGCTTCATGGGATTCGATCTGATGGTCAGCGCCCACACCATAGAGACCCTGGTGCCGGCTGTTGGGCCGCGCCCGGTGGAGATGATGCTCTGGGGCGGGATGAACACCGGGTTCCCCACTCGCCGGTCGGCTACACCCGAAGAGAACGACATGTCGGTGCACTTCGTCGTGGGCGGCGGAGCCAAGGGTTTGCACTACTTCCTCGACTGGAACTCGTACCCGACCGTCTTCGAGGGGGGATACTTCATCGGCGCGCCCCGGACGAATATGCTGTGGAAGAGAATGGGGCGCTTGAACGCAGAGCTGATGCGTCTGGGATCGCTTCTGGCCATCGGGCACCCGTACAATATCGCCGCCAGCGATCACCCGCAGCTCTGGACGCGATCGCTGCTCTGTGGCCAGAACACATTCGTGATCGTGCTGGTCAATCGGCAGCACACCCTGCACAACAACGACACCTACACGCGCTTCCAGCATGTCTTCCCGGTGGATAAGGCCACCGTCACTGTCGATCTTCCCGCGTGGTTTAGCGCCAGGATCGCGGTAGAGGTGCGTTGGGATGCGGTCACCCCCGTGCAGCTGGCTGGTAGCGGCAGCAGGCGAATACTGACCGTGGAGAATCTTCTGACGTCGAAGGTGATTGTCGTTTCGCGCGATCCGGATATTGCCGACAAGCTTGCATTGGATCCCAACCGGCTGGCTGCGCTAATTGCCTCCGAAGAGCTCACCTATGTCACTGCCCGTCCGGCGATTGCGGATGTGATGCGTCCCGACGCGGTGATTCATGCGCCCGCCGGGACCACGGAAATCGCTCTCGACCTGACCGAGCAGGCCGCGCTTGACATGGCGCACCGAATTGCCACCACTGGCGAGCTCAAACTGGAGCCAGGCCAATGGCTTGGGTTGTACCCTGGGCTGATGAAAATAGGGGTATTAAGGCAATACCTTCCCCCCGATAATCTTCGCGTTTTTGTTCCGTCCTTGATTTTCAGAAAGGGTCGTCCTGTATTGCTTGCCGGCTTGGTTTCTGCTATTTTGGTGCCTCCCCTTATCCCTTTACTAGAGACGGTCCATGGCCCAAGACAACGATCTGCCCTATAGCAGCCCCCCTCGTAAGCTTGTCCGCTTCTTCCTCAACAGCCGGGATCAGTGGAAAGCCAAATGCCAGGGCGCCAAAGCCACGGTCAAACGGCTGGAAAACCGGGTGCGCTTCCTGGAAAAAAGCAAGGCGCAATGGAGATCCAAAGCCCTAGCGCTGGAGCGGGAGAATGCCCACCTGAAGGCGAAAGCCCAGGAGGAGCGGTCAGGGGAAGCCTCCATCGCGGTAAAAAAAAACGGCTGAATCCCCCCTTCTTGTCCCCTATCTTTTCGGTTTGTCCCCCTCAGCACACCTACAGTGTGGGTATGATTACCCTCTCCCTTCTTCTTCAGTTATCGGCTGGCGTCGGGTTGCGTGGGGTGGAGAAGGTGGTAGAGATACTGACCCGTTTTTTTCCGTTTACGACGTCGATCCCTTCCTGGGGCAGCCATCGTCTTTGGCTGTTGCGGGTGGGCTATTACAAGCTGACTCGCCCCAAGGAGATCGCTGACGATTGGGTGTGGATCGTGGACCTGACGATCCAGGCCGGTTCGATGAAATGCCTGAGTGTGCTGGGTCTGCGTCGGTCGGCGATAGAGGATACCCGGAAAAACAACACCCTCTCTCATGCGGATGTCGAACCGATTACGCTGGTTCCGGTGGAGCGATCCAACGGAGAGATCGTCTACCAGCAGTTGGAGGAAGCCGCTCAAAAAACGGGCGTTCCCCGACAGATCATTGCCGACGCGGGAAGCGATGTGAAGTCCGGTATCCTCCAATTTATCCAGCAGCATCCCGAAACCGACTACATTTATGATGTCAAGCATTTCACCGCCTGCCTGCTGGAGCACGAATTCAAGTCGGATCTGATGTGGGTCGAATTTACGAAATGGGCATCTCACATCCGAAGCACGTGGCATCAAACCCCGTTTTCCTATCTGGAACCGCCCAACCAACGATCCAAATCCCGCTACATGAACATGGAGATTTTGGTCGATTGGGGTGTCCAGATGCTGGCCTTCATCGATCACCTACAAGAAAAATGCCCGGCCCCATCCGAACGGGAAATCATCCAGGAGAAGATGGACTGGATCCTCTCGTTCAGAGCGGATCTGGCCGAATGGAAAACGATCCTGGAACTAATCGAAAAGACGGAAACCTACGTCCGCACCCAGGGCTTCTTTCCCCAAGGCGACCAGCCGCTGCGCTCTTTATTGCGCCTGGCTCCCCCCTCCACCGAACGTACGATCCGGATGCGTTGGTCGCTGATTGAATACGTGCTCGATGAGTCACTCAAAGCCCAACCTGGGGAATGTCTTCTGGGGAGCAGCGAAGTGATTGAATCCGTTTTTGGAAAGTTCAAGTATATGCAACGCGAGCATGAAAAAGGAAGTCTTACCGCGATGGTGTTAGCCATTCCGGCGATGGTTTCTCAGACCACCCAGGAGGTGGTAGCGCGCGCCATGGAGACCATTCCCGTACAGAAAGTACGTACCTGGATGAAAGAAACGTTTGGAAAATCTGCGCCGGTCAAGAGAAAAGAAGCCTTCTCTATACCCAACAATACGGAACAAAAACAGGATCAACTTCGCCTCTCTGCTTGAGGGGGAAATTCATCACCCCAGTTGTACCCGGATCCACAGCTGGAGGGCCGCTCAGAGATCGTCTATCGGATCCACAGCGACGTTCCGCTCAAGGAGATCAGCGCATCGCTGACAAGCCGGACACCCAATTTTGCCGCATGCGCTAACAATACTATCGGCCTGTCGCTTGACGGGGTCAGGTATGTGGAAGACTGCAGCTTCAAGATGGACTGGAACGGTGGCGCACCCGATGAGCGGCTGATCGCCGTGCTTGCCCCCGAGGAGGGCAAGACCATCACCGAGTGCTTCGTGCGCGTGCTGCTGCGCGACCCGGTGGTGGTTGTTTCTGATGAGGCGACCAACCTCGTCCACGGCCTGACGCTGGCGCTGACCCCGGCGGAGTAGGAACCGGGCCAGCTTGGTAATGGGCGAAAAAACATGGAAGCAAAAAGATAAATGCGCGCAACTCGAAAACTGGCCGGCTTCCTCAGGCCATACTGGCTGTGGGCCATCTTGGCCCCGCTGCTGATGATGCTGGAAGTCGCCATGGATCTGGTGCAACCGCGTCTAGTTCAGCGCATCATCGACCAGGGGATCGCACAGAACGATCTGGATGTTGTTTTCAGTACCGTTGCCATGATGGCAGGCCTGGCGCTGATCGGTGTAGCGGGTGGCATGGGGGCATCGTTCTTTGCGGTTTGGGCAGCACAAGGATTTGGCGCTGACTTGCGCAGCACGTTGTTCCGCCATGTGCAGTCATTTTCCTTTGGCAACCTGGACGAATTGGAAACCGGCAAAATCATCACTCGGTTGACCAATGACGTCGTTCAGGTGCAAGAGCTGGTGATGATCCTGCTGCGCATTATGGTCCGAGCGCCGCTGATGCTGGTCGGCAGTCTGATCATGGCCATCCTGACCAGCCCTCCATTGTCCTTACTCTTCGTGGTGCTCATTCCCATCGTCCTCTTCTTCCTGATTTGGATCATCAACCGGACCTTTCCCATGTTCGGGGTGGTGCAGGCGAAACTCGACGCCATCAACACGGTGATGCAGGAGAATCTGGCGGGTATGCGCGTGGTCAAAGCCTTTTCGCGTGCCGACTGCGAAATCGACCGATTCAATACGGTCAATGATGACTGGATGGATCACAATCTCAAAGCAGTTAGGACGATCGCTGTAACCATGCCCTTCATGATGTTGATCGTCAATACGGGTGTGATAGCGACCCTCTGGTTTGGCGGCATCCAGATAAACCAGGGCACCATGCAGGTAGGGCAAATCGTTGCTTTCATTAACTATCTGATGGTAACGCTGACCTCCATGATGATGGTCAGCATGGTGCTCATACGCGTTTCGCGGGCCGAGGCATCGGCCGTGCGCATCGTGGAGGTTTTTGAGAGGGAAGCAAAGGTCGTAGCGGCTCCGGAACCGATCCAGACTTTTGAGCCGAAAGGTCAGGTGGCCTTTGAGCATGTGAATTTCAGCTATGACGACGAAGATCACACACCGGTCTTGCAGAAGATCAATTTCGCGGTCGAGCCGGGGGAAACCGTTGCCCTGTTGGGTGCAACCGGCTCCGGAAAGTCGAGCTTGATCAACCTGATCCCGCGCTTCTACGACGTCAACGAGGGGCGCGTGACCATCGACGGCATTGATGTGCGCCAGATAGAAAAGACCGCATTGCGTCAACAGGTCGGGGTCGTGCTCCAGGAGTCAGTGCTCTTTAGCGGCTCCATACGCGACAATATCCGTTACGGTCGGCCCCAGGCAGACGAAGAAAAGGTGATCGCTGCGGCCAAAATGGCTCAGGCACACGACTTCATTGTCGGCTTCCCCGATGGCTACGATTCCATCGTGGGGCAACGCGGGGTGACTCTCTCGGGCGGGCAGCGGCAGCGAGTGGCGATAGCTCGAGCGCTCCTGATCCAGCCGGCGATCCTGGTCCTGGATGACAGCACCAGCGCAGTCGATGTGGAGACCGAAGCGCGCATCCAGGAGGCACTGGCCCAGGTGCGGCAGGGCAAAACCAGCTTTGTAGTCGCCCAGCGGGTCGGCACCGTGCTCAACGCCGACAAGATCCTGGTGTTGGAAAACGGCCGGATCGTGGCTGCCGGCAATCACGACACGCTGCTGGACACCAGCGAAATTTACCGCGAGATCTACGAGTCACAAATGGGCAACGGGACGGTGGACCATGGCTGAGTCTAAGTCGGCACAAGCAGAACCCCCCCAAGCTCCTCTGCCGTTGCTGGGCGGCGGCGGGCCGGGCGGACCCCGTGCGCCGGGCAAGGTGGAACGGGCCAAGGATCGCCGAGGTACCGTTCGGCGCCTGTGGGGGTATCTCAGCCGCTACAGAGCTGCACTGATCGTCACGACGCTAATGGTGATTGTTTCGACGGGGCTGAATCTGTTGGGACCCTATCTGATGGGGCGCGCCATCGATCTGTATATCCTCACCGGGGACTTGCCGGGATTGGTTCAGCTCCTGCTCTGGATGGGCCTTGCCTACGTGACGGCGTCGATCCTGGCCTATTGCCAGGCCTATGTGATGGCCGGCGCTGCCCAGCAGGCCGTGCGCGATCTGCGTAGCGACCTCTTTGTTCATATGCAGACCCTGTCGCTGCGTTTTTTTGACCAGCGTCCCCAGGGGGAGCTGATGAGTCGGGTCTCCAATGATATCGATAACATCAACAAAGTGCTGAATGAAAGTGTCACCCAACTGATTGCCAGCGTGCTCAGCATGACCGGCATCGCCGTGTTGATGCTCTGGATCAATCCCGGATTGGCAGCGGTAACGCTGGTGGTCGTACCATTGATGACGCTGGGGATCGCACCAGTCATCGGCAAGCGCACCAGAACGGGATTCCGGCAGCAGCAGGAAAATCTGGGTACACTCAACGGTCTGATTGAAGAGACGATCTCCGGTCAGCGGGTGGTCAAAGCTTACGCACAGGAGCAGACCGCCATCGATGAGTTTGACGTGGCCAATCAGGAGTTGCGCCGCGCAGCAACACGCGCCCAGATCTTCGCCGGCTTCATGGGGCCGGTGATGGGTGCGATCAACAATATCAGTCTGGCGATCGTGGTCGGCGTCGGCGGTCTGATGGCCTTAAAAGGGATGGCCACGGTCGGCACGATTGCCGCTTTTATCAACTATTCGCGCCAGTTTGGCCGTCCTCTGGGCCAGATCGCCAATCTGTACAACAGTATTCAGTCGGCCATTGCTGGGGCTGAACGGATTTTCCAGATCATCGACGAAGTGCCCGAGTTGACCGACGCGCCGGACGCACTGCCTCTGGCTGAGATCAATGGAGAGGTCGTCTTCCAGGATGTCAGCTTTGGGTACGACCGTGCTCAACCTGTCCTGAAGAATGTCTGCGTGCATGCCAGGCCCGGCCAGGTTATCGCCCTGGTGGGCCCTACCGGGGCCGGCAAGACGACGATTGTCAACTTGTTGACGCGTTTTTATGAGGTGGATCAGGGCCGGATACTGATTGACGGCCATGATATTCGTCAGGTGAAACAGGATGATCTGCGCCGCCAGCTGGGCATCGTCTTACAGGACACCTTCCTCTTTGCCAAAACGATGATGGAAAACATTCGCTACGGCCGGCTCGATGCCAGCGATGACGAGGTAATCGCCGCGGCCAAACTGGCCAATGCCGATCAGTTTATCCGTCGCCTGCCGCAGGGCTACCAGACGGAATTGTCGGAACGGGGTAGCAACCTGAGCCAGGGACAACGTCAATTGCTCGCTATCGCTCGCGCCGTGCTAGCCAATCCGGGCATCCTGATCCTGGACGAAGCGACCAGCAGCGTCGACACGCGCACCGAAAAGCAGATCCAGGAAGCCATGTTGAGCCTGATGGCGGGCCGGACCAGCTTTGTCATTGCGCACCGGCTGAGCACGATCCGGGAGGCCGATCAGATCCTGGTCATCAACCACGGTGAGGTCGTCGAGCGCGGCACGCATGAGGAACTGTTGGCGCAGAAGGGATTCTACCATCAGCTCCATGCCAGTCAATTCCGGGCCACGCGCCGCAGAGTGGCGGATGTGTATGATTGAAAGGCCGTCGTCGATGGAATATGTACCATTAGATAAGACGGGCAGTGAAGTGAGTTGCCTCGATTTTTGCGGCGTGCCGGCTGATCTTAGGTGATTGAGATGAAAGAAGGCTTTATGATGCGATTGATGACTTGGTTATTCCTGGTCTTTTCCATTCTGATTCTGGCTGCAGGATCTATCCACGCAGAGACCGGAATCCAGAGCATAGAGGCGGATTCGCTTATGTCAGTTGAAGAGAACGCGTATAAACTTTCTCAGGTGGTAGTAGAATCTGAAGTAGATTCGCTCATGTCGGCCAAATGGGGCGATAACTTTAAGCATGTAAGCTACCCCACCCAGTGGTTGGATAGGGTATTTACCGTAAAGCCTGGTGACTCCATCCAGTCGGCTATCGACGCTGCAAATTCGGCCGGAGGGGGTGTTGTCCTGCTGAAAGAGGGGATTCACACGATAGACAGCGGCATAACATTGAAAAGCAGAGTGACGATAATCGGAGAGGGAAGAGCGCGGACTATTTTAACGCAGGGCTCGGATATGAGCGGCACTGTATTCAATGCAGACCCTTCATCCCAGGTGACCGATCTGGTTATAAAAGACCTGACTCTGAAAGGCTCACAAAGCGGTAAGGCCTACGGGATACAGATGGCGGGAAAGAATGGAAGCAGGCACACGCGGATCATGCTTCAGAATGTCACGGTCTCGCATTGGTCTGCACATGGTGTCCATATGAAGCGAACAGACAATATCATCATGGACAACTGCAATTTTCAATTCAACGGTTCCACAGGTTCATTATTTCACAACGTCTATTTTCTGTACAATAAGCACATTCTGCAGTCCGATTGCGATATGTCCTTCCCGGTAACGGGCAAGGGAAACAAATACACCTCCACCGAGTATGTATTGGCCCAGAGGTGCACCATTAAGGATTCCAAAGTAAATGGAATCCAATCAGACCATGAGGAAGCCGGTTTTATCTTTTTCCACAAATACAATATCTCGGGATGTGGGTGGGTCGCCTTGTGGTTTCCCTGCGAGGATTTTTACGACAAGTTTACGTATAAAGAAGATCCGCAATACGCGCCGCAAAATGTTATCCTGAACAGGTGTGTCATAGTCGATAATACATGGGGCGCTATGTGGCGGGCTGTCAATGATTCTTATGTCATCAACTGCACCTTTGCCAATAAGAAAATCGACATGGGATTGTTAAAATGTGACGTCACCATGGAAAACAGCAGCTTCGGCAAAGGCAATCAGATTTATACCGATGTTGAGCAATGGCCGGCGGATGTTAAAATTTTGTGGTGAAATTTTATCTGGCGACGAATATTGAAAGGCGGGTCGTGACTGTGTCACGGCCCGCCTTTCAATTTATGGGAGGGAAGTAATCGAGGTCAGTCGACCGACTTACCGCGCTGTCGGAGGATGGCGCCGATTGCGACGATTGTGAGCGCTACGCCACCGGCGAGCAATCTTCCAGACAGGGGGTTCGGGATAAATACCAGAAGGCAGAGCAACAGGCCGAGAACGAGTGACGCGTTCCCCATGATGGTGAGTTGGCGCTTGTCGGAATTGCCGCCGATCTCACTCTCGAAATCGACTGGCTTGGCCATCGTTGCGAAGAACGTCTTTTCTTTTTTATCGTATTCCGAGTCGTTCAGCTTCGACAGGAAGACGCATACGGCCGTAGAGATCGCACCGAAGATGAAGATCCACATCGCGCGGCCCTGTATCGACCAGGCCACGTCATTGACCTGACCATCGTAGTAAGCATAGGCGGACGGGAGCAGGCAGGCGGTGATGATCACGAAGTAAGACCATTTCCAGAGCTTTTTGAGCCACAGTCCCGCCAGCATGGGGAAACCAAGCGGAATCCCGATGATGGAGCTGATTGCGAGATATGCATCGAAGAGGACTATATCCTTCTGCGTGACCCAGAGCAGGCTGTAGAAGATGATGATTGCGCCGAGTGCCACGGTCAGGAATCGACACAGCCACATTTCGGCAGCGGGCTCCAGCGGCGGCATGCCGATCTTCTCGCGGAATCGAGGGATCATGTTGCGGACGATCACGCCGACCTGACCGTTCAACGCGGTGTCCATGCTGCTCATGGTGGCGGCGAACATCGCGGCGATCATGATGCCGATGAGTCCATCCGGCAGGAGTTTCAGAGCGATGAATGCGTAGGAGCCGTTGGACGGATTGTCGATGTTCATCGCGCTGATCTCAGCTTCGTAGAGGAAGCGGCTGACCATGGGAGGGATGAACCAGATGAGCGCCCCCAGGGCCATTAAGCCCATCGCCAGCCATGAGCCCTTGGATGCTTCTTTGGCATCTTTGGCGACGAGGAAGCGGCCTGCGGAGGAGAGGCTGATTTGCCCGTAGAGCTGCATCACGAAGATGACGATGATCCAGTGCCACGTGAATTTGTTGTTGGGAAACTGGCCGGGGTCTTTGACAAACCGGAAGTCCTCGACAAAGCGGGGGTCTGTAAAGTAGGAGAAGAAGGCGCCGAGGCCACCGATCTCGTTGAGGGCCAGACCTGCGACGACGATGGTGATGACCATCATGATGAGACCCTGGACGAAGTCCGTCGCCATCACCGCCCATTTGCCGCCCATGGTAGAGTAGAGTACGACGATGGCGCCGATCACGACGATTGTGGTTTTCAAGGGGAATCCAAACGTCGAGCTGGCAAAACCGGCAAGTGCCCACAGTTGGATTGAGCCGGCGATCGGTGCGAGAAGCACCCCTATGTAGATGCTGAACTGCTCCATGGCAACGCCGAAGCGGTCGCGGATGATATCGGCCAGCGTCAGCGCTCGGGTCTGGCGAAACCACTTGGCCAGGAACAGACCCGAAATTCCAAAGGATACCACATTGGCCAGGTATATGATGAGGAATGTCGGTCCGGCATCATATGCTGCGGACGCGTTGCCCGTGAATGTGAAGGCGCTGATGCCGGAGACAAACATGCTCATCCCGACGATCCACCAGGTACCCTGGGCGCCACCGCGGATGAAGTCACTCAGGTTTTTGTTGAAGCGAGAGAAATAGGCCCCCAGGGCCAGAAGCATGATCAGGTAGATGATCAGGGTGGTGTATTCGATGTGCATTGAGGCTTATTCTCCCGGGAAATTGTTTGTTGCTTTGGCCTATGGTATATCAAGTATATTGATGTGTGTCAAGCAGTCAGCCTTGTTACCGGGTAGTCAGCCTCCGCTATGGCTGCTGCTATCTGAATAATGCATAATACCTTGTGATGGCATTTGTGATTTCGTTCACTCTTGCAGGCGCGCTAGGAGAGGCTCTGAAGATTTCGCTACGCCCATGTTATATTGGGTGCACCGACGAGTAGCGGGTATCCGAGCAATTTGCTTCAACGGAAGGTGATATGAACTATTTAAGCAGAAGAGAAATGTGCTGGTTGCTTTGCGTCCTGCTCATAATGACAGCGGCCTCGTTTGCAGAGGACGCAGCATCATTAACGGAAGATGCAGAATCTGATACAGTGACACATCGAGTTCTTCACAAAGACGATTTTGACACAGATTTGTCTCAATGGGTTGTTGAACAGGCGACCGGGGGCACTACGGCTCTGCAGAACGGACAGCTTGAGATCGATGATGCTAAAGGGTGTACCGTGTGGTTCAAGGAGAAGCTGGCGGGGGCCATCATGATCGAATATGAAGCCACCCTGATAAAGCAGGATGGAGAGCACGATCGAGTGAGTGATTTGAACTGTTTCTGGATGGCGATCGACCTCAAGCACCCCGAAGATCTCTTTGCTAACAAGAGCCGTCAGGGCTCATTCGCTAACTACCATTCTCTGCGTCTGTACTATGTCGGCTATGGGGCAAACGACAATACCACGACCCGATTTCGTCGATACCCCGGCGATGGTTCGCGCCCGTGTCTTCCGGAGCACGACCTGGGGGATGAGAAATTCCTGCACGAGCCAAACAAGACTATCCAGATTCAGATCATTGCCGATGGTGGCAAGATTCAATATCTGCGCGATGGTGAGATCGTCTTTGATTTCCTGGACGAGAAACCATTCAGGGAGGGCTGGTTTGGTTTTCGCACAGTGCGGAACCATATGAGGATCGACAATTTCCGAGTGTATCGGCTAACACCCTAACGACGGTTGGTTTTCTCTGTCCTTTGTATCCCCCTGTATAGTTTTTCTCTTTTATGGCAGCCAGAGATGCAGCGTCTGGCCATAGCCCAGACCGAGAGCGAGGCGGTCATCGGCGAGGGTGACGGCGGCCAGATTGGTGCTGATCCGCTGGCTCAGGGGAAGGGTCCAGACGATGCGGGCGCCGGTCGGCGTGTGGCGCACGGCGCCCAGTTGGGTGAGGGCCTGATTGGGCAGCAGTAGTTCGATCTGGCCATCGCCGTCGAAGTCGCCGGCCACGGCCATGTCCAGGTTGCGCGAGCCGATGCGGTGGGAGGTGTAGCCGGGTATTCGGGTTGCGATGTCCAGGGCATCATCGATGAGGAGGTAGAATTCGACGGTGCCGCCGATGTGGGGGGTGAGAATGTCGACGATCTCGATTTCTCCCAGAGGACCGAAGGGGGCCACGGCGATCTGGTGACGCCAGCGATAGCCCTGGCCGATTGCCGGGCCGGTGGCGATCCGGCGGCCGGTTTCGTCGAAGGCGGCGATGCGGGCGCCCTGTTCTTCGTCGCTGAGAGTGACCAGGATTTCGCGTCGGCCGTCACCCGTCAGGTCTGTCCAGATCGGGGATAGACCTTCGACCACGGCTGGAGCGGGGATGTCGATGTGCAGGACGACCTGAGGGGTGGGGCGGGTTTCAATCAAGGCGATGCCGGCGGCTTCGAGGTCGTCTCCCAGAACGCCGTGTCCGTAGCGGCTGGTTGGGTTGGTGAGCAGCAGGATGCGCTCCTCCTCGTCCATCAGGATGCGGGCGTCGGGCAGGGCGTTGATGGGCAGGTGGAAGTCGACATCTCCGTCGCGTATGACGAGATCGCCGCTGTTGTCGATATAGGCGATTCGCCCTTCCGGGGTCAGCAGCGCCGGGTTGGTGAAGGTAGAGGCTTCTGCGTCTGTGGGATTGGCCAGGGCCGGTTGTCCCTGATCGTCGACGACGAGCAGGGGAGGAGTGCCTGGTAGAAGTATATCCGGAGTGATGGTCAGGGACTCGGTCTGAGTCGTGGTGACTTTGAAGGCCTGCACGCGGCCGTCGGAAAGGGCCACCGCCCAGATGCTTCCTTCGGGAATAGGCGCGGCTACTACCCACTGGGGAGAGCCGGATAGTGGAATTTCGATTTCTGTGCCTGCGGGCAGTGAACCAGTGCCGAGTGCCATCCGGTTGCCGTCCGGTCGCTGGTAGGTGTAGCCGGCGGCGATCCATTTTCGTCTCATAGGCGTGTCGGGCTCTGGCATAGAATCATCGGGGGGTGTCGGAGTGCTGTCGGGCTGCTCTGGTGCAGGAGTGTCGTCGGAAGTGGAGGGAGGCACCTGCGTCGGATCGGCATTCGGGCCGATCGGTTTGTCCGAAGAGGAACAGCCGGTGAGGAAGAGGATGGCGATCAGCAGCAGGGTCCACATATTTTCTCCTCTTCAGGAGATGATTGAGTCGAGAGAATTCTCCGCATCGCCGTACAGGTCGATGAAGCGCTGCGGCGGGTCGCCAGATCGTGCGGACTGAGGAAGCCGACGTGGCAGTAGAGCGACTCTTCCCCTTCCCGCCTGTCGAGCCAATCGAGAGTTGTTGAATCGTGGGGAATGTCAATTATTTCATATAAATCTGATAATAATGCTCATTTCGATGAATTTTTCATATGGATGTGAAATTTTTGCATTGAAATGCGGAGTACTTACGCCATGGCCACGAGTGTCGGCTTCGAACAACTCAAAAAGCACAATTACTGGACCGCCGCCCCTGTCGATACTGGCATCCGGATTTGATCCAGGTCTGTCACGTCGCCTGGAGAATTGCATGTATCTGCACTTCAAAGCCCTGGGGTATCAGGTCCATGTGGGACAGAGCCGAAATCTCGAGATCGATTTCGTGCTGGAGCGCGCTGACGAGCGCATTTACGCGCAGGTCTGCTACCTGCTCTCCGAGGAGAGCACTATCGAACGCGATTACCGCGGTCTGGAGTCCATCCGCGATAACTTTCCGAAGATGGTGATCAGCATGGATGATGTCTGTTTCGGAACGCGCAACGGAATCCAACATCGTCTGGCGTGGAATGTGTTGAACGAGCCGGAACCGTCTTTCTGAGGCCATCCCTTTCCTCAACGGAGATCGAGAGGGTCGTCGACCGCTCTTTCCGCCCATCGTTTGCGCAGACGCGCTTGAACCTTCTGAAAAGGGGTGTAGCGAGCCAACTCGGCTTCGGTGCGGGGTATTTCGAAGGTCGTTTCATCGGGTAGGGCCGCCCGCAACTTTTCTACATCACCTTCTTCGGGATAGTCGGGGGCGTAGCCCAGCGCCGCCATCTCTTCGCGACCGTACGCCTCTACAAAGCGAATTTCTGCCTCTGACAGGCCGGTGCGGTAGTTGCCGAAGTTGTCGGCTATGATCGGTCCGCCCAGATCTCCCCAGGCGCTGATCGTGCCGGCGTTTTTGGCGACGTTCGGCTTTTTGTGGAACTCCAGCATCTCGGGAGTGTACTGCAATTCCAGGAAATCGCACAGTCGACGGGTGGTCTCCTCGGAGCGGCCGACTAGGTCTTCGAATTTGAGCAGCAGGATGCGGCCGCTGTCTTTCAGGAAGCCGTACGCCTTCAGGGTTTCGGCCTGATCCTCCTTCCAGGCCAGCATGGATCTCTGGGCTCCTCCGGAGAGGATGGAGTCGCGCTGGCACAGAGCCATGTCGCGCGGATCGCGGACCAGCCAGACGAAGCGACTATCGGGGAAGTTCGCGAGGGTGAAGGGGAGGAACTGATACGCGTGGTTTTCCTTGACGAAGACGCGTTTTTTGCCCTGTGTTCGAGCCTCCTTTTCGTACGCGTAGCGGATGATTTCGGAGAGGGTTTGCCCGGTGCACTCTCGACGGAGTTCTTCGGCGGAGACGGAGCTTTCCCACTGGGCGAAGATGCCGGCCAGGTAGTCGGCGACGCCGTCGGTGAGGTCGGTCCAGTTTTCGTTTCTGCTCAGGTCGCCGTACAAGTAGTACTTTGGACAAAACGTTCGCATCATGTGCGACGGGAAAGGACCGCACACTTCGGGATGCGCGTCCAGAATTTTGGCGATCAGGTTGCTGCCGGAACGCTCCGAGCAGAACAGGAAATCGAAGTGCATCGTCTGTTTCTCCCTGGTTTCTTGTCCAGTTCATAGGCGACTCAGCCGACCCGGGAGGACGCCGATGGTCGGCTGAGTTTTGAAGTGGCGATTTCAGCGCATGGGAATGCAGATGATTTTTCAGACAGATCCCAGTATCTGCATCAGGCGTCGAGCCACGATCCGCTCTTCGTTCTCTTCCATCATATAGGGGTTGATGGTGAGCCCGTCTTCACCGCCGGAGACTTCGATTCGCGGGTCGCCCTCGGAAAGTTGGCGTTTTACCTCCGGAGGCGCAATCCCCAGCTGGTCCGCGTCCCACTGGATCGACATGTGGGGGGCGACGTTGGAGCGCCCGGGCTGGCGGATCGGGGTGGTCACCGATGGGAATTGGGTTACTGCCTCGGAAATGACCTCCAGGCGGCGGCCCCATTCGCGCCACTCCGCTTCATGGTCGCGCTCGACCCACTGTTCCACGGCGGCCAGGAGGCCCATGATCTCCTCCTTGCCGGCCTTCATCGGTCGCCCGAGGGAATGATGCGGTGCGCCGTTGGCAAAGGCGGTCTGGAGGAGTTTCTTGCGGCCGAGGACCAGGCCGGATGCCTGGGGGCCGCGCAGGCATTTGCCGCCGCTGTAGGCGACGGCGTCGACGCCTTGTTCCAGATACCAGTTGGGTACGTCCGGGCGTTCGGCCGCGGCATCTACGAAGCTCGGGATGTCGTGGGTGTGGCCGATTTCTGCCATCTCTGCGACTGAAATTTCGCCGCGCTCGGCCGCGTCGCCGAAGATGAGCAGCATGGCGGTGTGCTCGTTGATAGCCGCTTCAAGGTCCGCTTTAGTGGTGACTTCGACGAAGTGGACGCCGACCGCCTGGACCGCCAGATCGTATCCCTGACGATGATTTGCCTGGACGATCACTTCGTTTTTCATGCCGGTCGTGTCGGGGAGTCGGTTCATCTTTTCTCGATCTGTCCCGGCCACGCAGGCGGCGGTCACCTGGGTCATGGCGGCGGCGCAGCCGCAGGTGATCAATCCCCATTCGCACTGCATTACTTCGGCGATGCGCGCGCCGACTGCCTCCATCAATTCGTCTATCTGGACGTAGCGGTTGGACGCCTCCACCATCGCCTGCTGCACTTCGGGGAGGATGCGGGAGCCGCTCAGGATGGTCAATGTGCCGACGCAGTTGATTAAGGGACGGATGCCGATGGATTCGTAGGTTGGGAAACGCAGGTCGTCGCTCATGGTGAAGCTCCTCGGTTTGATTGTTAATTCTAACGCAAATCAGTGAATCTCCGCAGGCGGGTCCGGAGGCAGCCCCCGGATCCGCCGTCCACACGCAGCATCTCTCCAAATACCTTTGCTAGCAGCTCCGAGTCTGATCTATCGCCCAGCTGTACATCCGCCGCGCTCTGTCCACTACCCGCTCCACGTCCCGCTCCAACATCAGGCGTTCTTCGACGAGGGAGCGGGCGACTTCGACGCAGCGGTCGACGTAGTCGTCTCTGCTGGAATAGCGATCCGCGATGGGGGCTCTCGAATCTCCTTCGGCGACCTGGGCGGATGTGGGTGCGAACGGCAGCCAGCTTCCGGAAAGTCCGATCAGGGCCCAGGATGCTCCCATGGCGGAGGAGCGGAGACGCCAGCCGGTGAAGGTGCCGAGGGGTACGGCGACTTCGGGCAGGCGGATGCCAGCTACTTCGTTGCCGTCTTCGTCTACGGCTGCAACCAGGGTCTTGAAGATGGGGCCCAGTTGTGGAGGCTCCGTGGAGATGATGCCGGAATCCCATTCCGAGCCGAAGTCGAGCCGGCGGGGGATGCGGGGGATAGTCGGGCGAGGGAGTCCGGGCGGGTTGGGAAAGTTGAACGTCGAGCCAGTGGGGGTGACCAGAGTGTTGTCGGCGATTTTTCCGTGGTGACTCGGAGGAGGGTCGCACTCGCCGCACACCCAGTTGTCGAGAGCGATCAGCAGGGCGCGGTGGCCCAGGCGGAAGTCGGTCGGGTTGCCGGGCAGCGGATTGGGGCCGGTGGGCAGGTCCGCCGCTCCGTGCTGGGTGCCGGCGAAGTGGTAGACTCGGACGCAGTCCGGAGGTTGGATATCGGCGGTGCTGTCGATGTCGGTGTGGATGAGGGAGGCGCTGCGGTTCCAGTATTCGGTCGAGGAGTTGACGTAGAAGATCTTCGGGGTGGTGTTGCGGTTCTGACAGCGATTCAGGAGACCGTCTGTCGCGCCGGTTACGGGATCGGTCTGCGGGTCGTCGGTGAAGGGAAACTGTTCCGTGGGGTAGAAGACGTCGAAGTGGGCGCTGGAATGGCGGGAGGGCTGGGCGAAGCGGTGATTGAAGGAGCCCATTGCCCCTCCGGCGACGTTGACGATCAGGCCGTCGAAAATCTGGCGCTGGTTTTCGTCTTCGTTGAATCCGAGGTAGAGGAGGTGGCGCAGAAAGCGGCCGCTCTGGGAGGAGCCGAAGCCGTAGGCGCGGTCGATACGTGGACGATCTTCTTGGGCGGTCGGATTGTCTCCGTCGTATTTCAGAGAGGAGATAAAGTCGCGCGTGGCGGCGAAGCCCAGACCCATGACGACGGGATCTTTGCCGATGTAGACCAGGTTGTAGATGAGACCGAGATCGAATCCGGGGGGATAGTGGATTCCGGGACGGCCGTCGTCGAGGCGGGTGAACGACCAGCTATCTCTGGCGACAGTCTGTGGTGCGTCGTAAGGTTTTTCGCGGACGGTCAGGACGGCCTGGTCTTCCGTCCCTTCGGCGACTTCGTATGGGTGGTGGTAGCGGCTGCCGAGGGAGTGGGTATCGACGGGTGCGTCGACTATTATCTCGCAGCCGACCGGGCCGATGAGGGGGCCGTCGGCGGCGCGAGCGATGGGTACATCCAGGGTCATGAGGTGCTGATCATCCGGCGTCTCGGGGGGGACGTCGGCCTGCCAGCCGCAGGCGGCGACGGTGTAGCCGGCGTTCATGAGCAGGCCGTCGCCGAATTCCGACTCCGTGGCGGGGCGATTGGAGCCGGCGGCCAAGTTGAAAGTGGTCAGAATGCCTTTGCGGCCCCGGTTGACCACGTTGTAGAGCAGATTGCCGTTGCCCCGGGAGGGGTCGACCGGTTTGAGGATCCAGATGTCGGCGCGGAATTCTACGTGGCCGTCCGCATTGCGGGGTGCCAACTGCAGGTCGACGATGGGTTGATTGCGTGGGTGGTCCGGGTCGACTG
>Ga0257125_1001706_pt1 | contig 20996 bp, 15 predicted proteins | sample SI106_200metaG_FD_190183 | JGI IMG/M metagenome (GOLD analysis project Ga0257125, IMG submission 190183) | Marine microbial communities from Saanich Inlet, British Columbia, Canada - SI106_200 | ecosystem: Environmental > Aquatic > Marine > Inlet | place: Canada: British Columbia | collected... | reverse complement strand
TTGCAGTTTCGGATTTGCTAGAACTATCATCATCCCCACTGATACAAGCAGTTAAAATGAATAGTAAAAACAAACTGCCGAACAGAAGCAGGGACATTCTGTATATAATGATTGATGATGTCATCTTATTAATTTGATTTGTGAAGTTATTACCTTTTTAAACTCGATATATTAATAAAGCTAAAACTATAGTGTATTAAACATTGTTAATTAAAGCACCTAATGTCTGAGCGATACTTTGACTTCGCTCAGCATACTGATAGGCATAACATAATTGAAAATTGTATTCGTTTAAAATACCTTCTTAATTGATATTGTGACAAGCAGTAAAACTTTGAAAGCTTGAAACATCATACTGGAAATTACTTTGATTTTAAAATTCTCATAACTTAAGATGTCTTAATTGTGAGAATAGATGATATGAAGCTATTGATTATTGGCTTCATTTAAACTATTAAAAACCTAATTGAAATTTTAAAAAAATCGCTTTAATATTGGAAAAAAGAAGTTACTATTTAGTAAAAATTCGTCCCCAAAGGAGACGGTATTGTCTTAGCCCCAGAGGGGCATATCACATTCTTGAAGGATTTTGTGTTTCTGTGATTGAATTTCAATATCTCTGTTTTTTCCGTGTATTCAGTGTGGTCCGTGGTTAAATACTCCTGCTGGACAGATCCGCGATGCACACTCGGAATTGATTCCCTTTTCTACTTACAGATTAAACTATTTAATGATAGAAAAGATGTAAAATAGTTTAAAATGAGATCATCTATGCAAGACTTAAAAACCAGAGATCCGGAAATTGCAGGTTTAACTAGTAGTGAATCAAAACGAGTGCAATCTACTCTTAACCTTATTGCAGCTGAAAATCATCCACCTCTGAATGTTTTGGAGGCTCAAGGTTCAATTTTTATGGGGAAGGTTATCGAGGGGTATCCAGGTAATAGATATCATTCCGGTTGCCAATTTGCTGATGAAGTTGAGAATCTGGCCATAGAACGTTGTCAACAACTGTTTAAGGCTGAAGCTGTCAATGTCCAACCCCATAGCGGCACATCTGCCAATCTGGCTGTATATTTTGCTGTATTAGATATCGGTGATAAAATCCTTTCCATGAACCTGCAGCATGGTGGACATCTATCCCACGGTCACCAGGCTTCAATCACTAGTCGTTGTTTTCAATTTGAGCACTATGGTGTTAATCCGGAAACAGAGTTAATTGATTATGATGCGATGGCAACCATCGCTGCCAGATTTCAGCCCAGAATGATTGTCGCCGGAGCCAGTTCCTATCCACGATTAATCGACTATGAAAAAATCTACCATATCGCAAAAAAGCACAAGGCTTTTTTTATGGTCGATATGGCACATATCGCTGGTTTAGTTGCTTCTCAGGTTATTCCCAGCCCCGTCCCATTTGCCGATTTTGTTACATTCACCTGTTATAAAACCTTAATAGGTTGCAGAGGCGGTGTGATCATCGCAAAGGAAAAATACAGTAAAGCCATCAACCGTTCTATCTTTCCTGGTTGTCAGGGGACCAGCGGCGTTAATCAGATTGCTGCCAAAGCGGTTACTTTTCAAAACGCATTACAACCGGACTTCAAAAAAATTCAACTAAATACATTGAAAAATGCTAATGTTTTAGCCCACGAACTTGCTGGTAAAGGATACCACCTTGTATCTGGTGGTACAGATAATCATCAGGTTTTAATCGATTTGGCCGATCGATCGATATCAGGGCAACTGGCAGAAACCACTCTTGAAAAAGCAGATATTTTATGTAATCGAAATGTTACCCCCAAAGATGCATTAACACCGGGTTCAGTCAGTGGTATCCGATTAGGAACAGCTGCTTTAACGACCAGAGGATTTAAAGAAAATGAATTCAAACAAGTCGCCCACTTAATTGATACTGCCATTCGTCATTCCCATAATTCCAGTCAACAAAAAACTGTTAAAGATAAGGTTTCGGAATTATGTCATTTGTTTCCGGTTTATGATGTTTAGCATTGAGAATTTCTTTCCTGAACGTTCTTCACCTTGCTTGACATTGTCAAAATAAAAATGATATTTCTTCATTACAATTAAACAGTAATTCCGTATTTTAGAGATTAAATTAATAAAGTTGGGCGTCTCTTGAATTAAAAAGTAATCTAACACCAATCTGACACCCAGAACTATGGAAAATAAAAGTAAAATTGAAAGCATTGGTGTAAAACTGCCTGAAAGATGTGTGACCACCCGCGACATCATCTCTAAATTAAAAATCTTCAACCCTCCAAATCTGGAACGAATTTCTGGTATAAAAGAAAGACGATTCTGTGCAGAAAATGAAGATTCCTATACCCTGGCCGTTGATGCGGTTAAAGATTGTTTATCCCGTTCAAAATATAAACCTGAAGCCATTGATATGGTGGTTTGTTGCTCAATTTCCAGGAATAAAGATGGATTAACAACGGTATTCGAACCCCCACTTTCATTATTCATCAAAGAAAACATTGGTGCACCTAAAGCACTTAATTTTGATATTGCCAATGCCTGTGCCGGGATGTTGACGGGGATTTACATTGTTGACAGTTTCATCAAACAAGGAATTATTAAAACAGGGTTGGTTGTCAGTGGAGAATACATTTCAAATTTAAGTGAGACAGCCGTTAATCGAATCCGAACAGCAACCAGTAGTCAGCTTGCTTCTTTAACACTGGGAGATGCTGGTGCTGCTATAGTGATGGAAAAAACAGATCAAAGTGATTCACAAGCATTAAAGGTATCTGGTTTTACGACTTTCAGCCATTACAATAATCTTTGTATTGGTCGACAATGTCACACTTCGCCGGGCGGGATTATGAATACCAAACGGCGTAAACTCCACAGTGCTGCCATATTAGAACTACCCAAAATATTAAAAGCAGCTTTATTAGATAGCAATCTCTCTTTTAGCCAAATTGATTATTTTATCCCACACCAGACATCAATTACTGCAATCAAGGTGGGTATGCAGAAAATGGTCAAAAAATTAAAGGGATCTCCCGGAGAGACGGTCACAAACTTAGAACGTTTTGGAAATACAGCTTCAACTTCCCATATTTTAGCACTTCACAGATATCTGCAGGAAAAGCGAATTAAAAAAGGCAGTAATATATTAATGACTGCACTTGCTTCCGGCCTAGTAATTGGTTGCGTCATTTTTTCAATTAAGGATTTGATATTAACCTATGGGAACACTAATTGAGACTGTGGCAATAGCCACACCTTCCTACAATCAAATTGGTGTCCAGCATAACTCTACTAAACTGGCGGCCGACGCTGCAATCCATAGCATCCAAAAAGCCAATCTGAATCCGGAGCAAATTGAAATATTAATTAATACCGGCATCTATCGAACAGATAATATCGGAGAACCGGCCATGGCGGCCGTTATTCAGGATCTGATTAAAGCACATCCTTTTGGAATAAAGAAAAAACGTCTCCCCCCCAAAAACCAAACCTTCTCTTTTGATTTAATGAATGGTGGTTGTGGTTTTATTAATGCCATTCAACTCATCGATGGCTTGATGAATTCTGGTTCCTTGCACAAAGGTATCATTGTGACTGCTGATGTCGAACCCAGACCCGGTTTTTCAGAAGGATATAGTTTTGCTCCAATCGCTGCCGCTCTGATATTAAAGCCGGGAAAAAAAAATCAGGGTTTTATACAATTTGGAAGTGATACCTACCTTGAATACAAAGATCGTTTCACCGGACAACTTGTTTTTTCAAAATCCCGGCAGAAAAGCTTGCTAATTCTCGACCAAACCGAAACATACCTGGATGCCTGTATTCGATGTTCAAATGAATCGATTAACAAGTTCCTGGAAACGAACAAGCTGAATATCAATGACATAGATCTGATTATTCCCTCCCAAACCCCCCAAGGTTTACCGGATGCCTTGAACCAAATTTCCGCTTTAGAAGGAAAAGTAGTTATTGCCAACACGGATCTTGGAGAGTTACACACTGCAGGACCAGCTTTCGCACTTGAGAAAATATGGAGCAGCCAGCAATATAATAAAGCTCAAAATATATTATTCGTTACAGTTAGTGCTGGTATCACCACCGCAGTGGCGCTTTACAGGAAATAAAAGACCACTTCGACTATGCTCAGTGTGCAGAGTTTGCAATAGGTTCAATCAGACTCCAGAATTAAATCACTTTGAAGACAGTTTTTCCTGTGCCTGCCTTAATAGTTCAAATCCTTTATCCATACTAATTTCTGGAAAATAGCCTAGTTCCTGATTGGCTTTAGCTGGATCATACCAGTGGGCTTTAGAGAGTTGGCGTATAATCAGGCGGGTTAAACGCGGTTCTCCTCTCAAACGAAATATCTGGTAAATCTTCTCCAGTAGAAATCCAATCGGATAGGCAATAGAAACAGGAATATGTTTATCGAGTGGTGCTTGCCCACCAGTCGCCAGAATTTGATTAATCAGTTTTTTTATCGGCCAGGGTTCCTGATTCGTTATAAAATATACCTTACCAGCTACCGGGCTTCCGGCAGACAGTTTTTCCATCGCTAATAAATGCGCCTTGGCCGCATTATCAATAAACACTGTATCGACCAGGTTTTCCCCATTTCCAATGATCTTCAACTTACCTTCTTTGCTCGACTGCACAATCCGAGGCATTAGATGTGGATCACCGGGTCCCCAAATAAGGTGTGGACGAAGCGAAACGACTGCCAGCTCTTGGCTGTTAGCGTTCAAAACAAATTGTTCAGCTTCCGCCTTTGTGGCCTGATAATGTGAATAATATCGATCTGGATAGGGAGTACTTTCATCAATACCTTCATGATCATGACCATCAAAGACAACACTGGGAGAACTGGTATAAACAAGCTTTTCAATGCCATGTTTCAGACAGGAATTAACGATATTTTTAGATCCAATGACATTGGCTTGGTAAAAATCCTGAAAAGCCCCATGCAGACCAACCTTTGCAGCCACGTGAAACACAACATCACACCCTCCAACGGCTTCTTCAACCGATTCTAAATCCTGCAAATTACCACATACGGATGTCACCCCTAAATCAACAAGCTCCGGATAAAGCTTACGGGAAAAACTACTTACTTCAATGCCACTATTAAGCAACAAAGTAATAATCCGCTTTCCCAGGAATCCACCACCACCAGTTACAAGAACTCTCATAAGATTTTCCCCGCTGCCCATTTACCTAATTTTTCCCTGTTAATTTTGGCATTATGTCTAATATCAACAGGGAAATTCTTATAAAATAAAATTATCTTGATCGCTTTGCAAATCTTATAATTTAAAGTCAGTTCAAGCAGTTCATTTTGCAATTGTTTTTGTTGTTTTTTACCCAAAGATTTTTCTGTTTCAATGATGATAACCGGTTTTTGAGTCTTCCCAATCGTTACACCCACCAAAGCAGAGCGATAAACAGCAGGATGATTATTAAAAATCGTTTCTAGGGGGATGGTAAACAAAGTTTCCATTTCAGTGATAATCCTTTGGGATTTTCTTCCACAAAACCAAATTTGACCATCTTTGTCCTGATAAGCGAGGTCTCCCATTCGATGATAAACCTGATTCGTTTTCAAATTCCTAATTTTATTCAAACGGTTCGCATCATCACGATTCAGATATCGCTCTGTCACCTGAGGGCCGGAAACCACCACTTCACCAATTTCTCCGTTTTTCAGAATCAGACGATTGTTCCAGGAATCAATAGGATCATCTGTTATCTTAATGATAAATACTTCAATCCCTTCCACCGGACATCCGATAAAAATACCTTTTCCTTCACCGTTCGGTTTTAACGCCGCTTTGATAATTTTATGACTCCCGACCGAAGTTACCGGCAAGGCCTCAGTAGCGCCATAGGGAGTAAAAACCTGGGTTTCCTCTTTCAATAACTCACTAAATTCCTGCAGCGTTTTTACCGGAACTGGTGCCCCAGCTGAAATAACGCGTCTTAAAGACTTCAATTTTACTTTCTTTCTTAAACCGGTTTTCGTAATCCGCCGGATCAATGCCGGTGAACCAAACAAATTTGTTATTTCAAACTGTTCAATGGTACTGAAAATGTGGTCAGGATTAACCCTGGCTGGTCGGGTGAAGTCCATAACAGGAATCACTGAAACCATATCCAGGGCCGGGGCAATGAGTCCGAAAAGTGGAAAAGTACAAAGATCTATTTCATCGTTTTTAAGATCATAGGTATTTTTTAAAGCATCAATCATCGCTGAAAAATTTTGGTGAGTAAACACTGCCCCTTTTGGTGGTCCCGTACTGCCACTGGTAAAAATGATGGCAGCTGTATCGGAGGCGGGTCTTCCCGAAAATTCATCCCGCGTAGATTTATCACCTTTCTTTTTGATGTCGTCCAGGCTGTTTCGGCAAAACAGATTTTTACCCCCAACCGTTATGATATGTTTTAATTTACCCCGTTCCCAACCTAGAATGACACGGGCAAGATGCGCCTTAAAACTCCCGATAAAAGCATCCGGTGCTGTTTCTTTGAGACACTGCTTCAGACTCCTTAAACCCATTCCAGGGTCTATCAGAATGGGAATCGCACCCACCTTAAAAAGCGCGAAAACCAGAACAAAAAACGCAAAGGAGGGTGTCACCATCAGAACCACTTTCGTACCGTGATTAACCCCTTCTGCAAGCAGCCCTTTTGCCAGCAGGTTGCACTGATCATTTAGATTTTTATAGGTATGGCTTGTATATATAAATTGCCCAAGACGTTTCTTTTTAGTCGGGGCATATATGGCGATATTATCCGGTTTTTCTAAAGCCAACCGCTTTAAATGGGCTAAAACATTGTTATCAGTTGACACAGCTTGGCCTTTTTTTAATTTGGGTTTGATAATAAAAACTGTTTAATCAATGGTGTGATCTCCTCATGAGCATCTTCCAACAAATAGTGACCGGCATCACTAAAACGGTGAACAGAGGCCTGGGGGAGATAATGCTGCCATTTTGAGAGAAAATGATCATCAAACACAAAGTCTTTGGCACCCCATAAGATCAGTGTTGGAATGGTTAAAAACTTGGAAAGATTATTTTGAGTATTGGTAACGATATCATAACCATCATCTGAGGTTATTAAAGGAATGCCTTGAACAAATTTAAGAACTGCCAGGCGATTATGCCAGTTATTGTAAGGGGCCAAATAGGCTTGTCTGACATCTCCCGGCATTCGATGTCGGTGACAACATAAACGAACCGCACCTCTGGAAAATGCGTTCAGACCCTGAACTAAAAATGCCCCGATTTTATAATCACGGCACAAACTAAGCACAAAAGGAACTGATTTGTTTTCCGGAAGATGAAACGCAGCTGTATTTGTAATAATGAGACGACTGATCTTTTCCGGATTCCTGACCGCAAAGCCCATCCCGATCATGCCACCCCAATCATGGAGAACCAGGGTGATTTTCCTGTCCAGGCTCAGGTGATCAACTAATTGCTCCAAATCCTCAATTCTCTGCTTTAGAGTAAAAGAATACGCATCTTCTCCAGGTTTATCAGACAATCCGCAACCAATATGATCCGGTGCAATGACATGATAGTCGTTTTTTAGTGCAGATATCAGATGCCGATAGTAAAATGACCAAGTGGGATTACCATGCAGCATCAACACGGGGTCGCCTTTTCCTACATCAATGTAGTGGTATTTTAGTCCCTGGATGTTTAAAAAGTGACTTTTAAACGGATAAAGCAATTGATTAACCATAAAAACACAGCCATATACCAGAATTTTCAATAAAAGTGATAAAATAATCTGTGTTTAACTATCATCACTACCACCAAAAGTATATGTCATTTCAAAAACAATGCGATCATTATAACCCCACTCTTCTTTGAAAAAACTGCCTTCTGCGCCTGTAAAGGTTTGAAATTTAAGACTAGTTTTTAAGCGATCTGTCGCTTCCCAATTCATGGTGACATCATGAATTTCTCCATCATCTTCCGTATTAGCGATAAAAGCTATTCTGGCATTAAAAAAGCTTGTAAACTCCAGTGTCATTGTTGCAATCCAACCATGCATTCTGCTACGAATTTCTTTAGAGCTTTCATATTCATTATCCGGTTTTTCTTTGCTTATATCTTCATCCGTATAATCCAGTGTAATGATGACGTTCTCCAGTAAGAGGATCATTCCATAGATATAGGAAGTATATTCATCATCTTTATCTTCTCCCCGATTCAGTTGTGTCAAGGCTTCAGCATGAAATTCCGCTTTTTCATAGACCGTTGAAAAACCGGCACAAGTATTTGTCACGGGGATATGCACGATGTAGTATATATTAGAACCATCATCCTGCTCTTCAGTTTTTAACACCGGATAGGGCGACACACCTTGGAAATAAGATATGTAAATATCCATCCCGAAATCAGTTGTTAGTTCCAGTTTAGTGAAATATTGATCGGATGGGTTGGGATATACATATTCATAGTCAGAACCAGATTCAAATTCAGACTTAGCCTCTCTTCTATTTCGAATAATCGTATTTGACGACGGGGTCCAACGTGATTTCAAACTCGGATATTTGGAAGGGGTAAACCAGGGAAAATAGGCGATACTGAAATCAATATCAGAAATAGGTACATTGGCTGATAATACCCATAGTCCTAACTGCCGGGGGTATAAAGGATCATTCCAATCAACCGGTGATATCCGGTCAACCGGAGAAAAATTTGTTGAAATACCGTTTTTAAACACTTTTTTCCCGATAGTTGTACTTAAAGTACCAGGTTCATAGAGCCAATATAACTCATCAATTTCATGATTACGCCTTCTTCTTTCCTGCTCATCAAAAGAGTCTGTCATACCCAGATAGGTATCTTCCTGTGTCCCAAAAGTAAACCATCCTGAGGTCGTAAAACGGTGCTTTCCGCGTTCTACTGTCGTTTCATAGGACAAGGTTTCTTCAAAAACTCTTAAATCATTGTCTTTAAATTCCTCTTCTTCCTTGGTTTCGGTTGGCACCTTTTCTGAATACCCCATAGCTTTATAGGTAAATTCCATATTAAGATTGGCAACCGCATCATCCATAAATTTTTCAAACCCTTTTTTCCTTACTTTTTTAGGTTTGATTGTTGTATCAAAATCGTCAAAATCACTAAAATCTCTATCAAAACTGTCACCGAATATATCAATAGAATAGGAACATATCAGTGTTATCATCAATGAAAAGATAACCAGATGATAACGAAACAAACGAGAAATAATTGGCATTTTTTCTCCCGGTAAAAATTTAGTCAATAATCGTTAGCCAAAAACGATCATTTTGATACCTCAGTCACAGGACCCGATATCATTTTTTGCTGGTATAAAATAGAGATGGCGATCGGTGTTAAAATCAAGTCCGCTAAAAACGCAAAAATAATTACCAAACCAGACAAGATTCCAAAATAAGTAATCGGTAAAAAGTTAGATTGGCTGAGTACAAAAAACCCGACAACTAACGCCACCGATGATGCAAATACAGGTTTGATCTCGGATTGAATAACGCTTTCAATAACAACTGGCAAGGTTTGGTAAGTACTAAAAGCCTGACGAAATCGGGTCATTAAATGAATGGTATCATCCACAGCCACGCCGATACTGATTACCGCAATCATTGTGGTTCCGGTATTTAGGGGGATATTAAAGTGACCCATCACTCCAAAAATCATTAATATGGGTACTGCATTTGGTATTAATGACACTAATCCCAATTTAATATTGCGAAACAAAATAGAAATCAGCATAAAAATAAATAGAAACATAAAAGACAGAGATTTAACCAAACCGAAAGCCATTGAATCTGCAGCCCTGAGCAATAAAATATTTTCACCGGTCAATAGATATGATATCTTATTTTTATAATGCTTTGAAATGTATAATTCCAGCTTATCGAGAACTTTTTTTAGCTCATAAGATGATGAGATACTGTGCCTGACAATGATATTGGCTTTATCATATTCATAGTTTACATAGCGATCCAGGTCATTGCTATGAAACAACAGTAAATGTTCGGCAATGACGTCAGGAGAGTCAGGAATAACATAGTGCTCTTTTTTACCCAGATTGTTTTCCCGCTCAATCAGAGCTACATGATCCGCCAAAGATAAAGAAAAATCGAAGCCGCTTTCAGATTTCAGATAATGTTGAATATCTAATATTATTTTAAGGTATTCAGGATTTTTAAAAGCTTCCGGTCTATCAGCCGTCAACACCAGATAAAAAATTTCAGATCCGGCAATATCCTGGTTCAATTCACCACTTCTAAGACGAATAGGAGCACTTTTTTTAAAATAGCCAATAAGGTTATTATCAATTTTAACCGATGGGATACCCGTGCTGAAAAGACCAACAATGAGAACACTTAGAAAAATTACTATCTTCTGATAATCCAATATAATACGACATAATAATTTTGGTAAAACATGATAGATAAGGTTTCCTAAATGCCGGGATGGTTGCGGTTTGATTCTGTTGCCAAAAAACCGGAGATAAATCGGTATCAGTGATACCGTAATCAGAAAATTAGCAGCGATTCCGAATGAAGCAACAATTCCAAATTGCTTTAACAGTCCAATATCATTAAATGCAATTGAGAGACACCCCAGAAAGGTAGTGATACCAGTTAATACAATCGCATTTCCAACCTGAGGTGCTAAAAAAGCAATAGCCTCAAATCTATTTAGGCCTTTTTCCAAGCCTTCAAAATACTCCGATATAATGTGGATATCTTCAGTGCAACCAAGTGTCAGCAACATCGGCGGAACAATGGCAGTCAATATATTAATCGGGATTCCAACCATACCCATAAATCCCAATGTCCATAAAATACTGATTCCGCCTGTTAAGATCGGAATGATAGCGCCATTGAAGTTTCTTAGTATTAATACCAACACAATAGCAATAACAACTACAGCCAGGGGAATTAAGGTGGATAGATCACTTAATATACTCTTACTAATCAGATCACGGCGGTAAGGGGTTCCAATTTGAAATACCCTATCAACTTTTCCATCGAGAGTGTTAACCGCTGCTTCAATGTCACCGGCAACCCGCATATTAAAGTCTCTTTCATTTTGTGTGTTTTCGACTAAAATATTAATGACAGTTACAGCCCCATTTTTACTGATCAAATTTTCTAACAGCAAGGGGTTATGAATGGCATTTTCTTTGATTTTTTTCAAATCGGCCGGTTCATCTTCATCCGGTACATAGTGAATCAGAGGATCAATTTCCAATGTCCCACTGGAACCATTAAAACTCCGGGCATTGAAAAGGCCATCAATTCTTACCACCCCCTGAATATCTTCCAGTAAATAAAAAACAGTTTCTATGTTTGTTAGAGTTTTGTGAGAAAAAATATTTGAATCGCGGATATAAATGACTGAAATATTATCAGTAATAAATTCAGTTTTTGTTTTTTGGTAGTCGAAATAATCTTTATTGGTTCGAATAATCATTCCATCTATAGAAGCATCCAATTCTGTTTTTTCAAATACCTGAAAAATAAAAAAAATAGAAATTGATAACAAACTTATCAGGACAATAACAGGATGATTCCTACACCAGATAATAACCGGAGACATTTTTCTCCTTAGTCAGGATTGCCAAGTGAAAATAGAATATAAGCTACATACTTGTACTTGAACGAGGATAATCGATACCCAAACGGACGATCCGGTTACATATGGGATCTTGATGTCAAATATTGCTTCTTAAATACTTTCGGATGTATACCTTTATTAACTGTTCGTTTGGTAACTTTTACAACCGTCTTATGCTTTAATTTAAAATTACTCATTACCGTTTCGTCCGGGCGCCACATTCTTTTACCAACATTTTTAAATTTCCGGGCTTTCATCTGTTTTACAAATTTACCACGCTTATCATAAAAATTCGTTTGAATCGTATAAAAGTAATTCGTATGTATCCAAAGCGTTCTTTTACTATAGTTGCTCTCTCTTCTTTTTGACTTAGTTTTAGGTTTCGCTTCAACCTTGTAACACCATACACCATTCAGTTTTTCTTTTTTTATCAATCGATAATTGAAATGTTGCAGTTCTTCACTTTGCATATCTTCATAGGTGAGATCTGTTCCCATAAAATACTGACCTTTTGAAGCTGAACTGATTCTTTGTAGTTTTTTCTTGGCTGGTTGGTAGAGCCATTGGTCGTCCTGTTTCTTTTTATTTTGCCAGGTTAACAACGCTGTTCCCTTGACATTAGATGGACTCAAAAAAGTAATCAGCGCATTATGGATATCTTTACCGGTCTCTTTTCCAAATTCCCGAACTCTCCTTTTTCTCGTTTTTCCATTTTTATCAATTAACAGCATTGATTGTTCCTGGTATTCCGTTTTTGCTTTTTGAGCATTTTTTTGGATTTTCATGATCTGCAAACCCGTCAAGGCTTTTTTGGCATATACCTGGTTATTGTTAACGAATGATAAAGAGAGGAGTGTAATTGTTAATACAAGGGTTTTAATCTTCAGGTTTCTGGTCATTGAATATCTCCTGCTTGAGTTTTTTCGAAGCTGATAACTGACAGGGATTAGATAAGCATCATACAATATACCTTGGCGGAAATATTATAACATCTGGCACTGATGTCAAGTAATTTTCAGAAACGCAATCATCACAAACTCTGTGACCTTTGCTTTCAATTTATCAAAAATATATCCCCAAAATGTACTGATCACAGTCAATAAATTCAAACTTCTGATACCCCTATAAATAGTAAGGAAATTCCAGAAACAGAAAACCCGGATTGAATCTTAAATTTGAAATGATCCAATCGGCAGATTTAGGAATGAACTTCTTATTCCGCAATGCCGGTTCTATTTCTTCATTTAAATGAAACTCCAGCATTTTACTGGATATAAAAGTGTCATTCCACAACGTTTCTGCGGTATAATTCGAAAACGGTTTAGGTAAAACAACCTTACTTAAATTAGCTTTGGGTGATATTAAGCCAGATTCTGGATTTAATGAAACAATGGATAGTGGTGCTTATTGTGAACAGCGCACCGATAATATCCCGGATAAATTCGGAGACTTTTTAGAAAGCTGGAACACAGAAGTTTTTCGTTTAAAAGGACAATTAGATATTGAATTCGACTGGCAGGAACGTTAGATTTCATTGAGTCATGGCGAAAGAAAGCGTGGATCGAGCCACTATTGAAGTTCTTTTTTAACCTTTTTTATTAATATCTTACTCTCAGACAATTAAGCCGCAAAATAAAGATGAATCATATTGAAAATTTTTATTGGTTTCTTTATGATGAACATCTGATTTACTATGTAAATTGCTAAAAATTCTAAGGTAGTCATCACATAATATGAAATAATTGCCTTTTTTATACATTGCTTTTAATATTAAAACCCGATTCATCGCTGATGATGAGTCATTATTTGTGTATTCAGTTAAATATTTACACACAGTTTTAGCAGTTTATAACGGTTTCACAGACCATTCATAAGCCTGAGTTTGTTCTCTGTGAATACTGGAAGCAAAAATAAATATCAGCAATTAAGGAGTAATTCACCATGGCAAAAGGTGTCGTCAAGTGGTTTAACAGTAGCAAAGGTTTCGGTTTCATTAAACAGGAAGATGGTGGAGATGTATTTGTACATCATTCCGGGATTAGTGGAGACGGTTTTAAATCCTTGAATGAAGGTGACAAAGTCACTTTTGATATTGAAGAAGGACAAAAAGGACCAGCTGCAGTTAATGTTAAAGTTGAATAACAAATTGATCTTCACCCGGCAAACCATCAGGTCTGCCGGGATTTCTCAGAAAACAACCCTGAATTAGTTAAATTCTCCTTAAAATAAACTGCATTCTTTTTCCCACTAAAAATTAATCCAAATTTCAATAGACACCTTTTTCTGTGCCAACATCATCCGCATAATAAAAAAACAGCTTCGTTAGTTGATTCAGTACCTGAAGAGTTTGTAGCAAAATAATTAAGAAACAAGTTTTCCCTATCGCTTCGAGTAAAAACAACAGTTGCACCCCACCTGCTCAGTCATATTGACTTCCCAAGTTTTTACACAGATAAATCTGTGATATGTTTGCAATGAACTTGCGGCTGTCATTTCGATGAGTTCTATGCTGCAAGTTTCACAAATTCAGTGAGGAGAAATCTTATCAATTGAGATAAAAAAGATCTCTCCTCATTCTTCGTCGAGATGACAATTGATAACACTTTGATTTTAGAGGCACAAAATTCAAGTTCATTAGCAGTCTTTTGTGGTCTTTTCGAAACGAAACTCAACGATCAAACCAGAAAAACTAATCCATTAAAAATAGTGTTTTATTTATTGTAGATAAATGTAAATAATTAAAATAATATAGGTATTGAAATATCTTAAAATCAAGGCTACTTGTTAGAAAAAGCAAATCCGGATATAAAGATGCTAATGATTAATATTTCTTACTAACCAACCTCTTTAAAATTAAAATATAAATAACATGGTAAAAGCTTATCAACCCACACCTATTATGGATGACGGTTCGCTTAACATAGACTCCTGGTTGCAAAACTTAAAGAAAAACACCAATCAAAGCCAATTTTTGCACACCGAAAAAGCAATTCTGGAAATTAAAAATGTTCAGTCAAAAAACACTGCAACGCCAGAAAACCAAATACTGGTTTATGGTCTGGAAATGGCGAATACTCTTTCCGGTTTAATTCAAAATGACGAGACTTTGGCAGCAGCAATCTTATATCATGCCGTTCATTTGAAATTTTTACCGATTGAGACTTTGAAAAATAATTTTTCACCGACAATTTTCAAATTAGTGGAAGCTGCTGAACAGATGGATGCCTTTCAATCCATTTATCAAATGGAAGAAATAGCTTCAAAGGATCCAGAACAGATAGATCGCTTAAGAAAAATGTTACTGGCTCTGGTGGAAGATATTCGAAGTATATTGATTAAACTGGCTGCCCAAATATGCGTACTAAGACAGGCAAAATTATATCCACAGGAGGAACAGCAAAAGCTGGCTAACGAAACCGTGGCCATCCATGCACCACTGGCCAATCGGCTTGGTATCGGGCAAATGAAATGGGAATTGGAGGATCTGGCATTTAGATATCTGGCTAAAAAAACATATATTAACATTGCCAAACAACTGGATGAAAAACGTCTACAAAGGGAAGCCTATATTGAAGATGTGATAGGGACACTAAATCAGGCAATTAAAAATGAAACCATAGAAGGTTTTGAAGTGACTGGACGAGTAAAGCACATTTTCAGTATCTGGAAGAAAATGCGCCGCAAAGATATTTCCTTTGAAGAAATATATGATATTCGGGCGGTTCGTATCATCGTTTCTAAAGTGAATGACTGTTATGGGGCCTTGGGTGTCGTCCATTCTCTATGGAACCATATCCCAAAAGAATTTGACGACTATATTGCCTCTCCAAAACAAAATGGTTATCAGTCTCTTCATACAGCTGTTATTGGACCGGAAGGTAACCATCTGGAAATTCAAATTCGAACAAAACAGATGCATGAAGAGTCCGAATTGGGAATTGCCGCCCATTGGAAATATAAAGAAGGCGCAAAAAAGCAAACCGATAGCTATCTTGAAAAACGAATTCAATGGTTGAGAAAACTAATCGCCTGGCAGGATGAAACCACCGATGATGAACAATTTATCGATGAAATCCGTACTGAATTTATTCAGGATCGCGTTTATGTGTTCACACCCAGAGGAGAAGTAATGGATTTACCCATGGGTTCAACGCCACTGGATTTTGCCTATAATATCCATAGTGAAGTTGGACATCGATGCCGGGGAGCCAAAATCAATGGTAAATTGGTATCCCTGAACCAACCTTTAAAATCAGGAGAAAAAGTTGAAATCCTAACCGGAAAGGATGCTAAGCCCAGCCGGGACTGGTTGATTGTTCACAATGGATATATCCACACTAACCGGGCCCGAACACATATCCACCGCTGGTTTAAATTGCTGGATTTTGATAAAAATCTGCAGGATGGTAAAGGCTTACTGGATAAAGAACTAAAAAAAATAGGCATCAAAAAAGTGGATCTGGCTGCTTTAAGTAATCGGTTCAGCTTTCAAGATTCGGAAAAATTCCTGGCAGCATTGGGAGCTGGCGATTTACGTGTGATACAAGTGCTGAATGCGGCACAATTGCTAAGCGGCGAAAAGGATATCAATAAAATTGTTCTGCCGGTGGTCTCGGAAAAAAGAGAAATTAATCGAAATGCTAATGATGTTCAAATTTACGGAGTAGACAATCTGCTCACAGTAATTGCAGGTTGTTGTCAGCCAGTCCCCGGAGAGCCTATCTCAGGTTATATTACTCAAGGGCGCGGTGTATCAATTCATCGACAAGATTGTAATAATCTAAAAGGTTTGGAAAAATCAAGTCCGGAGCGAATCATTGATGTCAGTTGGGGGAAAAATACCATTGAAAACTATCCCATTAACCTTTATATACAGGCTTCTGACCGTAAAGACCTTATGCAGGATATTAATAAAGAAATAGGAAATGAACCAGCACGCTTAATTGGTATGAATATGAACTTAAACCAACAGGAGCAAACAATAGATATCAATGTCACTGTAGAAATCCGAAACTTGAATGATCTGGGAAGGTTAATTTCAAAAATCAGTAATGTGCGAAATGTCATTCATGTCAGCAGACAATAGAGATCGATACAAAAGCATCAAATGTTGATACTTTTTTTTCAAACGACAGTCTGAAAGTCTTCAATTTGACGCTATGTCGTATCTGTTCGAATCCAGGAAAACAAGTTCTAAATCATTTTCAAACAGACACCACAAAGTGCTGTCTACAACAATAAGAATGACGATTGACATTTACTCAGGGGCAAAGCAATCCAGCCATTTAATTATTTTTTAAGTAAATTCTTTCCGGTCTCCCAACAGCACCATAGGATAAGTCCGCAACAACAACACCGTTGGAAACTAAATATTCCAAATATCGACGGGCTGTTGTTCGACTGACACCAACTTTCTCCCCAACTTTTTCTGCATTAATTCCGTTCGTATTCAATTGTGCCATGACTTCAGCGACTTTTTCCAGGGTAATGGGATCAATTCCTTTGGGCATATCGTTTTCGGAAAAAATTTCTTTATACTCTGGGCGAAGTAATCGATCGACATCTTTCTGGTTGACAGTGGTAATTCCTGACATATTTTGACGATGCTCAAGAAATTTAATCATAGTATTTTGAAACCGATTAAAAACAACTGGTTTGAGGATGTAATCAAATACTCCTCCGCGAACTGCCTCCTGTAATATTCTGATTTCTTTAGCTGCCGTTATTAATATTACATCTGTCATCCGATAATCCGATCTAATTTTCCAAAGCAAATCGATGCCACTACCTTCCGGAAAATAAATATCCAAAAGCACTAAATGGGGTTTAAGAATACCGATTACTTCTTCTGCTTCAGAAATGGAATGTGCAATTCCAACTACTGAAAACCCGGGGATTTTTTCTAAAAACAGACGCTGAATTTCAGCTATTTTTTTATCATCTTCGACAATCAGTGTTTCTATCAGATTCATTTTTTCTCCCCCTTTAGTTTGGGGACAAATACTGTAAACGCCGCACCACCCAGATCTGACTTTCCAATGTTGATGGTACCTTTAAGATAGTTCAGAGCCCGTTCCACCAGGTGCAATCCCATACCAAATCCCTGTTCGTTTTTAGTTGTATACCCTTTTTTAAATATTTGTTCCGCATACTTTTGATCAATGCCGGAGCCCGAATCATCAATCTCAAAAATAAGGTCATTTCCCAGATCCGTCATGGAGAGTCTGACCTGTTGATTTGAATTGCCTTTAGATAGAACAGCCTCAAAAGCATTTTCCAGCAAATTACCGATGATTGTTACTAATTTTTCCAACTTTATATCTTCAGAGATATCTGACATACTGCTATCAGGATCAATCTCAAAATTAATTTTTAATTCTCTGGCTCTGGTGTACTTTCCCAATATGGCGCCAGCCAGTATTGAGTTCGGAACAATATGCATCAAAGAATTGATAATCTCCTGATAACCTGATGACTCACTACTGATTAGATCGATGGCTTTTTGATAATCTCCAATTTGAATTAAACCGGATATGGTATAAAGCTTGTTTGAATATTCATGGGTTTGAGCACGCAATGAATCAGAGTATTGCTGAACCTGGGACAGTTCTTTAGCTAAAATATCCAATTCATCCTTCTTACGAAAACTGGAAACCACCCCACTTATTTTATCCTTATTAAAAATTGGAATACGGTTAGCTATAATCTCGGTACCCTTTCTAACCATTTCCTGATCAAATTGGCTTTTTCCTGTTCTCAACACATCTAAAATTTTTGTTTGAGGAAAGACCTCAATAATCGGTTTTCCAATTAAACTGCTATCTGATTTGATTCCCAGGGTGTCAATGGCGGTCTGATTAATAGTCGTAATTTGACCCTCTCCGTCTACAGCAACGACACCTTCCCGGATCGTTTCTAAAGTCGCTGTACGCTCCTGCAGTAAACCAGCAATTTCATTAGGTTCTAAACCAAAAATCGCTTTTTTAAATCCCCTGGCTATGTTAATTGCCGCAATGATACCGATAAAAGCAACACCCAAAATAAATAGGAAAATTTTAAACTGATAATCCCGGACAATGGTATTCACGTTTTCCATTAGATAACCAACGGAAACCAAACCGATAATTTCACTTTTCTGGTTAAAAACGGGTACTTTGCCCCTGATTGATGGTCCTAAAGTCCCCACAGCTTTAGAAATATAGGATTTACCATATTCCAGAGCATCCCGATTATCTCCACCAACCATATACTTGCCCAACCGTTCTTTAACCGGATGAGAATATCGACGTCCTTCTTTATCTCCGACGACAATAAATTGGGCACCTGTTTTTTTTCTGATGGTTTCAGCAATTTCCTGGATGGGAGAGTTGGCAATATCTCCGATCTCAAGCGCTTCCTGAATTCTGGGAATTTGGGATACCGCTTGAGATACTTTAAGGGCCCGACTTCCAATTTGCTCTTCCAGTAATTTTGAAATCATTCGTACAGTAAACGTCCCAATCACTACCATTTGAAAAATGATAATGGCCAGTATTAACAGAACTAATTTTGATTGAAGTTTCCGGGGATATAAATAGGATAAATATGTATTGGATAACCACAACATCTGAACCTCTTGGCAATATAAAAAAAAGGTGCATATTTTGGCGAATTTTAGAAAAAGGCGCGCTTAATAACCAGGATTAATACTAAAGGTATGTCAATTCCCTGTGAACTTTATGAACTAAATTTATATAATGTTCTTTTTAACCAATAATGCGCCAATATTGACAAAAATGATACCCTCAACTGTAATCATGGTTAATTATTTGAAGTTTCGCTCAGCTTTGGTTGAAGATTGCGATTATTTATGTTCAAACGTTTAATGAAGAGGTTGTCTTATGAAAAAAGTACTATTATCTTTAATTGTTACTATTGCACTGAGTCTTGTTGGTATCAATCCGGCAATGGCTCATCTGAAAAATGTTGAGTGCCTTGCACCCGCCGGTGCTGGTGGTGGATGGGATTTTACCTGTCGTGTTCCGGCAGCTCAGTTAATGCCCAAAGTTGCAGGTGTTGAAGGATCCATAAAAGTGGTTAATATGTCAGGTTCCGGTGGTGGAAAAGCATTTGCTCATGTGGTTTCCAAACGAAATAATGATGAAAAATTGCTTGTTGCAGCCAGTGCCGCGACAGCCACCAGATTAGCCCAAAAAGTTTATGGCGATTATTCAGCCAATGATGTAAAATGGGTGGGTGCGCTTGGTATGGACTATGGTGTGGTCGTTGTCGGTAAAGATTCACCTTACAAAACATTAGATGATCTGATCTCAGCTTTAAAAAAGAAACCAAGAAGAACTCCAATTGTTGGTGGTAGTTCAGCAGGGGGCTGGGATCATGTTAAGATGTTATTGGTGGCCAAAGCAGCTGGCATTACCAATTTGAAAAAAATTAACTATATTGCTTTCGACAATGGTGGAAAAGCGCTGTTAGAAGTTATTAGCGGACGTGCTGCAGCTTTCACAGGTGATACATCTGAGGTACTAGGCCAGCTTGAAGCCGGTAAAGTTCGGGTACTAGCTGTACTTTCAACTAAGCGAGTAGCTGCTCTCGGAAACACCCCAACTGCACAAGAGTTGGGATATGATGTTATTGGTGGTAACTGGAGAGCCTTTTATGCACCGGCTGGTATTTCTGATGCGACTTATGCCAGCTGGGTGGCTGCTGTAATGGCAGTGGCATACTCAGATGAGTGGACAACTTTACGAGAAAAGAATGGTCTGGCTGAGTTCACATCATTTGGTAAGGACTTTGATAATTTTGTAACTGGACAAATTAAAGCAGTTGCAGAAATCTCCAAGGAACTGGGTATTGGCAAATAGTGATCAAATGAAAACTTTCATCGAAATGAAGATCTCTCACATTGATTCGAGATGACAAAAGGATCAACCCAATAGAGAACGTCTATAGAAGACTGATTTTCTTTTTGAAAGTTTAAGTTTTTTGTACCAAACCATCAGCTATCAGTTTGACATGCAACTAAAATGAAGTATTATGACTGCAAGCTGATGGCTGAAAAGCCTGGCTGTTTTTCAATGTAAGTCACAATCTTCGACCTGGTGATTGCTGATAATCAAGTCTATTTCGTTCAACCATTAAACAATCAGTTTATGAAATTTCTTACTGACAGAAAATATGCACTCGTCATGTTGGCTTTTAGCATGGTTTATTGCTATTTAGCTATTTCCTTAGAAGCAGATTATGATCCTACGAAGGAAAAATACTTTCCATTTCTCCTTTCAATAGCCATGATCATCTTATCTGTGCTTCTTTTTATATTTCCATCACAGCACAAAAACACTTGGCCGAAGGGGCAGCAGTTAATTAAAATTA
>Ga0257125_1001702_pt1 | contig 21039 bp, 14 predicted proteins | sample SI106_200metaG_FD_190183 | JGI IMG/M metagenome (GOLD analysis project Ga0257125, IMG submission 190183) | Marine microbial communities from Saanich Inlet, British Columbia, Canada - SI106_200 | ecosystem: Environmental > Aquatic > Marine > Inlet | place: Canada: British Columbia | collected... | reverse complement strand
ATTATCACTAGAGTCGTAGAATATATTAGAATTTCTAGAATCATTAACTCCTTTGTCCGCAGTATTAGACCCAAATAACGTATGTTGGTTAGATGTGTGTACTACATTAAGAGCTAAAATATCCGCAACATTGGATGTTATAAAGCCTGCATTAGCTGACTCGTTACCAGAAGAGTCTAAGGCTTTTATTAAATATGATCCCGATAATAAAGGTGCTAAATAGTTATCCGTATTACCAGGCACAGTTTTAGTAACATCCGTAGACCCTGCCCAAGTAACCCCCGTAGTTTTACTAGTATGGCGAATCCAATATGACCCCCCAGTTAACACATCTAAATCAGATACAGTTGTCCAGGTTAAATATGCTTTATCTCCTTGAGCAACCATATTAAAATTAGTTACGTCCTCCGGAGCATAAAGTTTTCCGTATATTTCAGCTTCAACACTGGCATAGGGTGAATATATCATTAGAAAATTCTCCTTGTTTTAACTCTAAATTCTAAAGTTCCTGCAGGTGCATCATCAATAGTGATGCTCTGCGCAGAGGTCTCCCCCATTGAAGTCCAGTTTGTAATAGCAGGAGCCTTTCTTCTCCACTCTACGTAATAAGACGCAATGTACGGGTAAGTAGTTGCTGTACCGGCCGTGTTTGGAGCATCCCAGCTAAAGGTGGCCCTGTTCTTAACATTCCCCATTGAATCAATATACAATTCTTCACTAATACTCATATTAGTAGGTGCAGGTATTGGGTCACTTGGGTTAGGTAAACTACTAGTAGATTTAGAAGAGAACGCTATATTTTCTTCAATATACCCATACTTGGCCTCGTGGTACTTAAGTGCGGACACTTCCACTATATTAGAGCCAGACTCCCTAGTCATTAATACTCTAAAGTCTTGTGCCTCTACTGTACCTATCTCTTCTAAAATCCACATATAATTAGTAGTAGGAGTATTAGCAAATGCGGAGGTTACCGTTATCTCTGTAATGCTTTCAGTAGTACCAATAGTAACTACGTCTTTTGTCTCTACCCATACATAAGGTTTCCACTCATTATCTACGTGGGCGTTTAAACAAGTTTCTTGAGTTGTCTCACCTTGTTTAACTCCAGACTGTATACACGCTTCTTCAGTATTAATTAAAGATAGTTTGTATGTTTTACCCGCGGTTACTGAAGTAGCTGCATCTAATTTAATAGTAGTAGTTGTACTACCTGAGGCTATTCTGCCCCCATAACGTACCCCTGCTTTGTGCGAGTCCGCTATTTTAATAATATCTCCAGGTCTAATTGCAGCACCTTCCATACCCGTGGAGAAAGTCACTGTTTCAGTTTCATACCTTTCCGTATACAGAATCCACTTTCCTACTCTACGTGCCTGCCCTTGAGATGTACAGCCTATCGCACTTACATCTGTCGAAAATATCTGGTTATTAGCATTTACAATTCCTTGTGCATCTTCAACGTACTCAACGTTCTGCCTATAAAAGTCTTCTGGGTTGTTCCAAGTAACGTGTGCTACATTGTGTCGCTGTTTTCTGGAAGTACCTTCGTATGTAAACTTACCTTCTATAACGTTGGCATCTGAAAAGCTCATCACGGGGTCTTTGGGCGCGTCCTGCACAGCAGAGATTTGCCCCTGTTGCCAGTATATCATTCCTCTAAATATGGAGGAAATATCATTTAGTACTTTATACGCTTCGGCCCTGCTCTGTAAGTACATATTACATGCAAATCTAGCCTCTTTATTACCCCAGCCGTCGTCAACCCCAACAAAGTTGCCAGAATTGTCCACTGCGTCACAGTACTTAGCAATCTCATAAAGGGACCACTTGTCTAATTGGTTAGCTGCTAGCCACTTACCCAGCCCGTACCTCTCATCCGTACATAGGTCATACATAACCCACGCAGGGTTACAGGTCCACTCTGTGTCGAATGTGCCATCCCACGAACCTGAGTATAGAGTCCCTCCTGCAGCGGTACCTGTCCAGGTACCTCCTGCTTGGGTACACCTGTCCTTACGCCTATACCCGGATAGAGAACAATGCCCGGGGTCGTATGGAGTATAGTTACTAGGGACTTTTACTTTTACACCCTTTATTTCATATCCACGTTTAGGAATACTAGTAAACTGTCTAGCATCTATCTGTAGAGCCATTAGGGCACTATTAGGGTACCTTAATTTATTGTCTATAATTTTTGTGTATGCACCAAAGTATAACTCATTACTTAATTTAGTAGAGGTAGAGTCTGCTGTAGTTCTTTCTACCTTAATAGCAATTTGTGTAAACCCCGAAGTCTTCCAAGCAGAAGGTATATCTAACCTGAAGGCTCTTTCGTACTTAGACGAAGTCTTACCTTCAAAAGAAGAGGACTTCATCTCTACCCAAGAACCATTATTGTCCTTTTCTAAGTATATTTTGAAGGCAACACTTGAACCATGTAGGTCTCCTCTATCGTTATCCCCATCGAGTAGTGCGGGGGTATACAATAGTACGCGCACTGCATCTACAGTAGTCGAGCTAAAAGATCTAATGAGAGCACCCGGGGCTGCTTTCTTTACAATGACGCCTACCGGGACTTCCTGTTCTGTACCAGAGAAACCGGGGATATATGTCTGAATATTAGTACCTTCCCTAGTAGCATACGTAACATCGTCAAAGTTATAGTTTCCTGCTGAGTCCTTTAAAGGTGTCTCGTTTAGGTATATAGACTTTTCAGCTGCTAGTAGTCCTACAATTTCTCCTTCGGAAACTAAATCAACTACGCGTGCTTTTGATGCAGAAAATAAGGAATCGTCATCCTCTGTAGCACTTCCTCCACCTCCGCCTTTGCCTCCGCCTCCCGAGCCTCTTATCCAATCTTTCTCACTCATGGTGTGTAATCCTCCGGTGAAACTCCTGAGCTAATAACTGCTCCGCCTACCATAAGCTGCCCATAACATACGGGTATAGCCCCTCCCTGCCTTGTCGTATTATCGGCTCCATTAAAAGAGTAATTCTCTGCTTTAGCCGCATCTGAAAGAGGAGGAGGGGTAGGAGCTAACATAGCTGCTATGCCTCCTAATATTAAAGCTCCTCCAAACTTAACTGCCATCATGCCTGTAGAAGACAGTGCTGTACCCATAATAACCCCGGACCCTTCCCCCGCTAATACTGCAACACTACCGGGGTCCGCTAAAACTACTCCCGTCTGAATAGCGATATAAATCATCAAAGCGCCTACAATAATTTGGCCAACCCCTCGTTTTGCTCCTCCAATAACAGGTACAATTTTAATATCCTGTCTACCTGTAGGATTTGAAAGTTCTCCTGTAATATTCACTAATTCGTTGTTTCCAACTATTACTTTATACCCGACCCCTCTCTCTTCCGAAGTACTAACAAACTGTCGGAAGCTGGGGTTGTTTGCCATTAAGGCTCTTATAGCTTCAGAAGGGGACTCAATATCAAGTTCCCACTCTTTACCATACTTCTCCGCTAGTTCCCCATATAATTTTACTTTCTTTAACATAGTGATTGGTGCCTTAAATGATGCGTGGTATGCTTTCTCCAATATCCGCCATAAAGCTCCCTATTAGATAGTCTACCGTGTACGTGATGTAAAATTTTATCGTCTCCGATGAAAACTGCCGCGTGGTTTGGTACAGGTGAAACTAATTTTATAAGAAATATATCATATTTTCGTATATCATCTTCATCTTTTATCTGTACAAAACCTTGTTCTTTATAGTTATCTAAGTATCTATTCTCGCCTTTATCCCACCACCCGTCTTGACCACTATGACACTTAAAATCTATATTTAATTCTTTTTTGTAGTAATCTCTAAGTAATGTACAACAGTCTAGTACTCCATAGCTGAACTGTCTACCTACTATAGGGGCTTCGTACCCCGAGGGCTCCCAGCTATGTAATCTGTCCCCTGGCCAGCTTAAAATATGCCAAGGTTTATTAGAGGTTTCGCAAGCAACCTTATCCGCTTCAGAGGGTTCACACCCCTCATTAGGGTGTGAGTGACATACCCCTATAATTGCCCCTATATCCTCTGCATCTGCGTAACTTACTGGGTCTATTATAAAGTGCTCCTCAGCAAACTCTGCAATATTATTAGCAGGGAAGTACCTCTCTTTCTTTCCTACCCCAATAATGAAGCCGCAGGCTTCTTTAGGGTAAGAGTCTTCCGTGTGCTTTCTAAAATCTTCTAAAGTCTTTTCATTCATTGGGTTATCCCATATTAATACCAGCTCCAGGGAACCCCCCAAAAGGGCTCTCAACTGACTCCGGAAATCTAAGTTCACAAGCATTGAAAGTTTTAGCACAAACATCGTCTGAGGAGGTTACTACTGTATTGTTATTAACATCCCAGTAATTAGCCCCAGAGTATCCACACTCTGTGCCTTTGTATAACCAAGGGCAAGAGTTAGCAACTACAGTCCTAGAGGGCAGCTTTACTCCGTGTATGTCATGTGCTGCAGTTAGCTCAAACTGAATATGAGTACGAGTCTCAACGGCCTTCCTATCTATGTACCAAATCTCATCAGAGAAGTGTGCAGTATCATCGGCCAAGGCTGATGCATACCATATGCCTGGCCCCGTTGCAGCTTCGCAAGTAGTTTGGTTATACGCTGTCCAAGTACCTACGGAACCATTCTTATTAACATCTAAACAATCTGACTTACTTAAACTAGGGTCTCCTCCAGACTCCCCTGTGCACACTCCTGCGACAGGGTACCCGCTAGTATAACAGTAATTGTCTAGATACTTCGCAAAGGTCTTCTTTCTAGTAACTTTTGACCCTATCAAATCATCATAACTATTAATAACACTAGATAATATAGAGGTAATATTAGCTACCGTGACTGTAGGTCTAGGGATTGCTCCCTTTCCTGAAAATTCAAAACCTTCTGCCTCAATAGGAAAGGCAGAATATTTATTACCTTGCCATACTATTTCTTGAAGATTTTCGTTCTGACCTGAGTGCCACCTAAGAGTAGGCTCAGAGGAAGGGGCACTACCTGTAGTCAGGTCAAGTTCAAATAACTCAATAACGGCCCCAGGCTCAAAGCCATGAATATCACTAGTAATTTTATCGCTCATGGTTCAAATACCTTTGTAAAGGTTGCTGTAATAGTTTGGTGACCTGATATATTATGTTGAGTACTCCACTTTTCACACTTATACTTTTTATAAGGGTAAAGAGTGTAGGCCTCCGCACTAGAAATTATGTCCGCCGCTAGAGATAACTGAGTAGCACTGTCTATAGCTGTAACTGTGGTAGTGGTGCCCCCGGAATCCGTGACCGTAGTATTTAGGTATCTAGCAGTAAAATACTGACTAGTATCTATCAACTTTTTAGTGGCAGCGCTGGTAGCCGTGCTAGATATGTCATACCCCGTAGGGTACCAATCAAATGCAGTTACGCCACCTTGATCCTCTAAGAATTTGATGATCTTGTTGGCCTCGGCGGAGGTACGGTTCTTCCACGTTAAGTTCCAAACTTCGGGGGTATTATTAATACCCGCGGCTACTCTCTGTTCGTACCCATCTCCGTACGTTGCAGCTAGAACCCTAGGCTTGCTGTCTGCCTTAAGGCCTCTATCTGGGTTAATATTTACTTCTGTGTTAAAATTTGCCATAATTAATAACTACTTAGTAGCCCTCCCGGTCTCTGTTGTTCAACTAACTCTTGCTGTACTGCTTGAGATACCATGTACCCAAGAGCTTTAGCTTTATCCCCGTCCATACCACTATTAGTATCAGATTCCGCGTTCCCATCCTTATCAACTGTAACATTAACTGTAACGTTATTTTCAGTAGAGCCCGCAGACCCCATTACTGGGATAGACTTACCATCTGGTAGCGGCACTACCGCTTCGTTGTACTTACCTTCACCAACCAAACCAAGAGTAGGTTTAGTAACAGTTCCGCCGTTTGCAAAGGCTCTGAAACCCCCCTTAGCTACACCACCATTAGCGAACCCAAAAAAACTATTTATTGCACCGCTCATCATATTTGTACCTACCTGAGATAAGGAATTAGTAATAAATGCTCGGGCATTTAGGTTATCATTTTGTATCTGGGAATTAAGATTTGATGCCATTGATCTTCTTAAATCCGTACTCAGTTGGTTAGTAGTAGCATCCCCTTTTGGATCAGTAACGGGGGCCGGCTGGCCTGGAGATACTGTCGTAGGGGTCTTAATGTCCAGAGGGTTTACAACCTCCACCTTAGTAGACCCGCCTCTTCCATTTGAAGCATTAATCGCTGCAGTTAGTGCTGCGTTCTGTAACTCTAATGTTGGGGTACTTAGAACAATGCTTTCCAGTTTCTGCCCTATGTTACTATCGGCATCTACGCTATAAGGGTTGGTATACTCAAATTTTTGCGGTGCTTTCATTTGGTCTATAGAATTTGTGCGGTCCTTAATACCTAGAGCCTCGTTAATTTTCTCTCCAATTCTTAAGCCTATATTCCAGAACATCTCTAAAACATTGCCCTCGTCTAGCTCTGATGCCGTAGGACCGTAATTCCCTAGAGGCCTATTCGTGTCTGAAATGGCTCTCTTCTTGAAAGAGGATCCCCCATTCATTAGCATCTCTGTAGGATCCGTAGTATACTCGCTAGTAGCTTCCTTCGAGGGGAAAAGAGTAGGAAGTATCTGTAGTATAAGCTGCACCAACATACTCCTAGCATTTTTCCCGTTCTTAGGATCGAATACGTTGCCTAGAGCTATAGACCCGTTCATGGACTGTATCACTTTAGTATCTAAAGTCTTGGTTAGGCCCTCTAGGGCAGGTATTAACCTAAATAACTCTCCTTGTCCTTTACTGTCTGTGCCTTTAGCCTTAGACTGCCCGTCCTGGGCATCTTGTAGCCATTTGCCTCTCTTATTATTCTTCCATTTTCTCTCCCCCGCACGAACTCTTGTATCTAGCTCATACCACTCAGGCTGAGGGGTACGTTTACCATTCGCGTTAATCGGGGAGTTGGGGCCATACTTCTTAAGATCACTAGTCTCAAAAGACCCATCTAATGGGCTACGCCATAGAGTTTCTCCTTTATAAGAGGCCTTTCCGCTCGATATCATTCTCTCAAATTGTTCGTTTATTTGCTGAGCGATATTAGCAGGTACTTTTATCCAAGGCTCTACGTTTTTCTTTATATACCCATCAGCGTTATTGCGACTGGTGACAATATCCTGCAAAGCTTTAGGAAGAGTATCTAGGGCCCTATCACTCTTATAAGTAGGATTAGCCAGTATTCGTAGCATTTCCTTGAAGTCCTGCGTATACGAGTTCCACATATACTCAGGAGTTACGTCCTGTACAGTAGTACCTACCTGAGCCTTTGACATTGCATCCACAGTTCTTACTATAATCTCTTCTATGTTTTGGTCCTTGGTATAGACTGATTTATTAAATGAGTCAAATATATCATTCTTAACCGAAGCGTCCCCTGATGCTGCAAGGTAATTCTGTTCCTTCCAAAAATTTTGGTAGTCTTCTCCACTTTTAGTAAGATAATTGTTCCATTCAGGTTTGAAGCCCTTAAAAAGGCTGTGAGCTAGCTCATGTACAAGGCTCTCGAAATCACGTATAATCAGTAACCCCTCTTCCTGGTTAAGCCCTCCCCCTAATGTATTGCCTTGCTGGTCTTTGAAACTCTGCACCAGTCTAATTCTTAGGTTTTCTAGATCTTTTAGAAAGAAGTCTGGGTTCTGCTCTAAGTAACTACCTGTTGAGAACTTACCCATGATTTCAGTATTAACGTCTAGCATATCTTGTGCATCCTCGTCATTACTATACCCCCCTACCTTGTACCCGGAGGCGGATAAAGTAGGCAAGTACTTACCATTGGAAATATCCTTCTGAGTTACAGCTACTATCTTCAACTTATCTATAGCTTGCTCCAATTTGGAAGGTATAGCGTCTAGTAAATCTTGAGCTTTCTTCTCTGCAGCCACCCTTTTATTAGAGTTATCAGTAAACTCTTTAGACCGGTTTTCCCAATATAATTTATCTTCCTCTGACATAGGGGGTCTAGCAAGCTTTTTCAGTTTATTTTCTACAGAAACCGTTTCAGTACTCTTCTCTATAATCTGTACTGCGGTTTCTGTAGAAGACGTAAAATCCTCGACAGCGTCTACTGCACTACTAAATACCTTCTTTATACTCTTTATATCCGTACCGACATTTACTCCACCTACGGGAACACTTATCTTTGTAGTATCTGAGAAAAGGTTTTTGAACCATGAGGAAAACCCTTCTGAATCTTTATCTGTGGGTTTATTATTTACAATATCGCCCGCCTTGCTTTTAATTAAGAACTTTTGATACTCATCCATAGTAGATACTCGACCTTGGAGGGCTGTATTAATTTTTTTCTGTAAATCAGCGAAATTGCTCATTACAAACCCTTCAGCAGTAGTAGACTCTTTAATGAAGCCAGACAAGTGCTTCTCGAACCAATCTCTTTCGGTTTTATCTGCAAATATTGATGAGTTCATAACTATGCCTGTATTACCAAACATAGAGTCATACGCCAACGACTCCGCCTTCTTGGCGCGAGCCTCTGGGTCAGATATATCAACTACTTGAATTACACCATTAGATAGCTGGTTTAGCTGAGCAGATATAAGCTCTCTCATATCCTCTAAGGTTTTCATTAACTTATCTCGTTCCGATGGAGGAAATATAGCATTAGCTGCATCTTTCCCAAATATGGATTCGGTTGCAGAAGCTAGTAAGGACCTAGTGCCCTTAGTTATAAAGCCGCTAACCATTTCTCCTGTAGCATCCGAAGCTGTCTGTGCCAGAGCTAGACGTATTCTATCTTTTGTGGATAGATCATCGTCCGGTTCCTTTCTCATAAGTGCGTCAGAGATTACTCCGCTAATTGTCTGACCCATGCCCGCCAGGGACTCTTCAAAGAATAGTTTTACGGGCGCATACTGCTCTGTAGCCTCTAATTCTTTTAACTCTTTCTTTGTCTTTTCAAAAGCTAATACCATCATGGCTAACTGTGTCTGTTTTTTGATATTATCATTGGACTTATCCAAGACGTTCATCTCTAGCTCCAACATATCAGTTTTAAGACTAACTAAGTTTGTGTGTATTCCTATATTGTCAGACTCTAGAACTATTTTGTACAGCTCGTCTCTGATTTGTTTCTGCTTAGCTTTTAATAACTTACCCTCTTGGGTAAATAAAGAGGTCCACTTCTTCCAAAGTTTCATGCCGGAAGTAGTATTGAAGATATCTTTCCCAAATTTATTTCTCAATAAATCCATTGCATAAGTTACTTTCTGCGTTTCTTGGAATGTTTCATCTAGAGAATTGTTTAATTTATTAAAAGCTGTATCAATTACCTGAACTTTGTGTGCTTCGAAATCTGCATCTACTATGAATTCATTATCCACTAATGCAGCACTGAGAATATCCGAAATGGTTTGTGTGGTTCCCGCAACTTCATGGAATCTTTTATTTAATTTGCCTGCAGTTCTGCTAGCGTGCTTTATTTTAGTATCTATATTGTCTATAGTTTGTTGAAGTTGCTTCTCTTCCTCTGCTGATAGCGTTTCTGACGCTATTCGGAAGGCAAACCTACCCTCTGCTATTTGCTTCTCTTTTTTAAGGTTTTCTACTAGTATTTTAGATTTTGCTTCTGTTGCAGAAGTGCCGTACTTATCTAAGTTTACTATTTTTAACTTATTAGCCTCTAACTCCGAGGATAGTTTTAGTTCTAGGTTGTACTGCTTCTCTGCGTCTCCTCCCGCTAGCTTATGAACCATACGTCGAGCTGTTGCATTATACGCTTGTGTCTCTGTTAATGAGGAGTCTGCCTTCATTACTTCAGCGTACGTCTTTCTCCAAACAACCGAGTATTCATACGCCTCAGCGGTGCCCTTCATTTTAGTAATATCGTTTATACGCCTCTGCGCCGCATTTTTATCTTTAGTCTTCTGCTCCTCGTCTGAATATATCCTATTTTGAATAGCTATTAAACCTTTTTGGGCTACTTTTAATTGAGTATCCCAGTGTTTAAGAATGGTCTGTGCGTCCTCAGGAAGTTTTGAGTAGTTTGCTCCAAACATATTCTTATCATTCAGTTCTCTAAACTTAACAGTATCTGTAACTAGCTTATCCGAGACCGAAGCTATAGACCCTTTTGCAGACTTCGCGAAGTCCCTAAGGTCTCCTCCCTTAATCATGCCTTTTAGGAAGCTGTCACGTATTTTTACTAAGTTACCCATAGAATCAGTTAAGTTCTTTATAGCGTCTGTCTGAGACTTAGTTACTTCCGCGTGTAGTTTTGCAGCGGCTGTTAAGTCGCTATAGTAAGACAGTGCCTTCTCTTTGGACATATCTAGCTCATCGCCTAGCTTTCGTACTGCTAATTCTGGAGTTAATGTACCCGCGTTTACTCCGTCTAGTACAGATATTACTGCATCGGCAGCTTCTTCAGAAGTCTTAGTAAGTTTATACACTCCTTCCTTAAGATTGGTAAAACCATAATAAAGTGCCCCTAACCCTCCTACAATTAAAGTTACAGGCCATATAAGTGCCGATAGCCCTGCTGCTGCTACCCCAAAGAAACCTGTTGCAGCAGCGATGGCTGCTCCCCAGGCTGTGCTTATGGATAGTACCCCTGTGGCGAGTGCCCCCGCTCCTACAAGAGTAGATGCTGTACCTACCATTAGCTTCTCTGAAGCGCCTGCGTTAGGGTCTATAGAGCCTACTAGTTTGTCTCTAAGACTTGTATCTTCTTTGAACTTCAGCCACTCGTCGGGGGACATAGTGAAGGATAAATTGGTTAAAGCCTTTCCAATAGACTCCTCCAGCTTATCTGCTAGACCTATACCTACTGAGTCCATGAAGTCGTCTAAAAGGGTTCCCCACTTATCTGCGGCAAGTGCCTCTGAGGACATCATTTCAACAGCCTCATTCATAGCCTCAGATAGACCACTGGCCATATTATTCTTTGTCTCTGAGGACCTAAGAGAATCCGCAATAGAGTCCCCTATATTACCCCGTGTGCTTACCTGCTTTTTCATAGCGGCCATAGATTCAGTAAGGGTATCTGTCAGGTCGTCTACGGCCTTGTGTGCATTAGTAGCGGCCTGATTCCAATCTAGTATTTCTCTTCCTATCCACTGTACCATCATTTTGATACTTAGAATAGATACCGCAAAATTCAAAGCAGTACTCATTGCCTGTAGTGTTAAAGTGAACGCGGATGCTACTCTAGATGACTTAGTTAACTCAGTCTTAAACTTATCCATACCTTTAGCGGTATTGTTAGTATTAAATACTAGCAGTTTGAACATCGCCCCTAAGCTAAAACCTTGAGCCTTTAATATGGAAGCACTTCTAGCGCCTTGCATAAAGGAAGCACCTGCATTTGCCACATATTTAGTTGCATTTAGGGCTGCGCCTCCTACACTATGTAAGCCTTCTACCAGTTTAAGTACGAAAGATCCTCTAGAAGCTTTTGAAATATTTTGAATCTCTTTTCCGAACAATTTAAAACTATTTACTGCCTTATCTATTAGGTCAATTTGAGCCTGGGTAGCTCCCTTAAACGCCGGAGTCTCCACTGTAGGGTCCTTAACTCCTAGATCTTTTTGTCTCTGTAAATCCCTCTTTGCATGTGAAAGGGATGACATTAGCCCTTTACCCGCACTGGTACCCATATGCTTGCCTAATAGCTCTGCCGCAGACATATTACCTTTATTAGCCATTGCTTTACCGAGAGCTTTACCACCCCATTCCCCTAAAAGGGAGAACAGCTTCTTGCCGGCAGTCTCCTGCCCTTTTAGCATTACCGAACTTACCCCGGAAGATAGTAAGAAATTTCTCTTAACCTTTTCTAAAGTTTGTCCTGCTTTTAATAGGGTTTTTGAGTAGCTGTCTAGCTTAGCGCCCATGTCCTTAAAGACAGGGAATACTTTAGATAACAAGCTTCTAGCTACTAACAGCATTATACCTTTCAACAGGTTCTCTGCTTCCGCAAGTTTATCTATGAAAGGGGTTAGAAAAGTAGTAGCTCCAGAACCTACGTTTAGTAGTATATCAGTGAAACTAGCGCTTAATTTCGCGAAAGCATCCGCAGGTATGCTAGTAGCGATGTCCCCGAATTTGCCCTCTAACTGTCCCATTATGGCGGCATTACGTGCGGTTAGCTTCTCCATCTCAGTAAGCTCTGTAGTAGTCTTATTTATAGAATGAGCAAAATCTTTATATACTTTATCAAGTCTAATAATTACACCTAGCTCGTCTAGAATTTCAGGCTCGGCCTTTACAATACCACGAGTCAAACGATCCATCGCATCGCCCATATTTCTACCAAGAGCAACCGAGGCTGCACGAGCACCTTTAGTCATTCTTTCGATCTGTTTAGCAGTTAAACCTGCTGTAGTCGCCAACGCCGTGCTGGTAGACGCTTCCTGAAAGTCTAGCATATATCCAGAAGCTTTCTGAATAGTTCTAGCGATCTGTGCCATGTTCTTACCAGTTTGAGCGGCGTACTCTTGCTGTCCTTTTAGTAGTATTCCGAACTGAGAAGCTCTCTGTAGAGCGGTATAAGCAGCAGTTAGCGCAAATACACGTGCTGCGACTTCTGCGTAGGCAGGAACCAGCACGCCTTGCATTCCTTGAGCTTGTTTAGAGAAGTTTTTAGAGGCGTTAGCAGACATCTTGGCATTACCCTTCATATTTCTATCAAGGTTGCCAGATTTCTTATTATTTTTGTCGACTGCTTTATTAAGCTTATTGACGTCTTTGGTCTTTTGTTTTAAAGAGCCATTGTCATCAACTGTAATCTTAATATTCTTATCGTACTTTCCTGCCATTTTATTCTCTTCCGCTAAGCCTTAGTAGGCCCCGTCTGCTGTTGTTGCTTCTGCTTCTTATTAACGTGTTTTGCGTACTTCCCGTCAATAATCTTTACCAGCTTGAATATTTCTTTTTGGTTACTTACTTCAAGTAACTCCATAACATCTTTTATCCCGGCCATTTGCTTGCCGAAATAGGTACCACTCATACCATCCCATTGGTCTGTCAAATAGTTCCAAACTTGAAAGGCTTCCTGTATTTCATAAGGAAAAACTACTTCATCCTCATCTAAGGTAGACCAATCTACCTCCATACCGTTCTCTTCCATTTGGATCATCATATCAATGCGTTTTTGTTTATCGAAATTCTCTCCAACGCCTGTGAAATGATTATCTATCTGTTTTGTCCAATAGTCTAGTTGCTCTTCGTAAAATTTGCAAGGTCACCTACAACCTCTGTCAACCATGAGTCGAAGTCACCAGAGTTCTGCATTAAAATTTCTGCATTATCGTGGTTGAAAGGTAAAGTTGCTTCCATATCTGCAATTTTGTCCTCATCTACCGGGATAAGCTGAACTAAGTAAGTCATCTTTAAGCCTTTCCAGCCCTTGATTACTGCCTTAATGTACTCTTTAAGGAAAATTTCCTCATTAAGCTCTTCTTCTGGCTGTCTAGTTCTACGATTAATTTTCGTAGTAACTGCCTTTTTACGTAGCTTTAGCATCTCGTCGCGTGCTAAATAAGTAAGTTGTACTTCGAAACCTGGGTAACCCGGGAATTCGACTGTCGCTGTTTTACTTGAAGTAAGTAAGTCAGATAAACTCTGAATACTTGGTGTTGCTGTTGTTGTTGCTGTTGTCATTTTGTATATCCTGTGTTTTATAAATAAAAAAGTAGGGCACCTAAGCACCCTACTAAAGACATTAAATATTAAGTACTAGTTAGTCCTTTATAATTAACTGTCATTTCGTCTTCTCCAGCAAAGTCACTTTCTAGTGCTGTGAAGTTAACTGTAACACCCATAACATCTGCAGTATCAATAGACGGAAGCTCTAAGTGAGCTCTAGGAATATCGAATTGTACAAATGGAGCGCTTGCGCCACCGATTTTAAGATCAATGTCAAAAACGTTTGTTACGTCAGGTGCTGCACCATTGATATCTGCTAAGATATCATCATACATAACCTTTGAACTTAGTGCTGCTGAATCTAAGTAACAAGTAAAGTTGCCAGAGATAGCGCGAGTTCCAACTTGGTGATCAATTGGTGTATTAATCTTGCCTAGTTCTTCTGCAGTTACGAACGATAAGCCATTATCAATAGTAACATTTCCACCTGTTAGAGGGAATGTGTAAACTTTTGAACTACCAGAGATTGTAGAAGTCAAAGTAACAGTACTAAGTCTGTTAAGGATGAAGTCTGCATCTGTATTTGCAGGTACGTACCCGTCTGTAAGATGTCCTGACTCGTCTGGGTAATCTGCGTCTACCTGTGTAACTGAAGTAGCAAATCCTGTCCAAGTGATCTGAGCGATACCATCAATATCAAAGTCAATTGAAGCTGATGTAATACACATATTAGCCAATTCGTACGTTAATGATGAATCAGAAAAAGCGAACCAACCAGTAAACTTAAGTAGCTGGTTATGCTCTGAGTCTTCAAAATCAATAGTCATATCTGTTGTGTCACAAGCGATACCACCTGTAGAGGTATTATTAGTTTGTGTATTAGATACTAAAGCGTTCCAAAGTAACTTCTCAGTTGCTGAGTGCTTATCTGAATCTGCGCTGTCTGTAAAAGGACGCATGTAAGTAGTAAAACTCCAATCAACGGGCTCTAAAGATGTATTGAAGATCTTTTGACCACGTTTAGGTGTTGCACCTGCTTCGTTTAGAGTTACATTCTGTGTACCAGTTGCCTGTGAGAATGAAAATCCGTCTAGAATTGGAATCTCGAAAGTATCCGAATCTGATGGGTTAGTACCATTACCTACCCAAGTTGATGTTCCTGCTGCCACGTATGACGCATAGAACGTTGCATTTCTGCTTAAAGATAAAGCCATTTTAGCTCTCCTGTATTTTTAACTTGTCATTAACGGGTTATTCGACTATTGTCTATTTACCGTTGTAGACTATATTTGATACCTTACTTCTAAGGTAATCTCACCCACTCCATATGGAGCAAGTAATCCTTCGTCAGTTGCGATACTTAATATCGTCATCTGCTCAGTCTGTTTACCAGTATCGTATGTTAATACATTATTAGCATCAATCTGGGTTTCAATATCATATAGAACTTTTTCAAGTTCATCTAAAGGCTCTTCACCATACACATACATTCGTATGTTTAATCCTAGCATACCCCACTTAAACCCGCCGGGTAAGTATTCTCGTACTTCGTTTCCTGCTACTACTGAAACATATGGAAAGTCATTTACTTCGTCCCAAAAAATCAGTTTATTAGTAACATTATTAGCTAAATCAATATTAAAAGAGCCAGAGCCGTCAATAAGTTTTAACTTAGTAATAAGTGCATTCACTATTGCTGAACGTGCTTTACCTGCCATTATACTCTCCTTGATTTAATATTTAGTTTACGATGAACTAATTTTTGTGCTATTTCTCTAATAGACTTATGAATTAATAATCTAGGGTCTCTTCGTGTTGACCCTTGTTTGAATCCTCTTTCAAAAGTCTGATAAGGATACTTCATATAATTATAAAAAGCAGTCAATGACCCTTGTCTAGTTTGCGTAACATTTGTAATAGTAACCGATTCTGCAAATCGTCCTGTTCTATTTACTAGTGAACCGCCTTCCCCCATATTCTCTTTAACTTTTTCAGTTATCTGAGATTGGATTATGTTTTGTATCGCTGCGGGTGAAGTGAACCTACCCCTGGTGTCCCTGATTCTAGGTAGAGTGGTAGGTAGAGGCTTCTTCCCTTTCTTAATTTTGGATTTTATAGAATGAGATGCTTTAGTAGTTTTAACTTGGTCTTTGATCTTTTTCTTGCCAATTATAGCAGTGTCCAACGCCTTATCCACCCAATTGAGCATAGAAGGAGATCCCCCCACCTCTAGATAAGCCCCTGGGTTGTCAATTACAGTCTGTACAAAAGATGCTATAGCATTTTTTATTTGCTTTTCTTTTTGACCTTCTGATAAGTTAGACTTCCCCCACTGTAGCTCTATATTTAGTGTGTACGTCTTCTTTAAGGCACTTCTAGCTGTAAAGGCATCATCAGCTTTTAATTTTAAGTCTATTTTACCTAAGATACGATCTACCTCTAAAGAGATAGCCTCCATTTCTGTAATCATTGCTTCCGCGTTTACACCAGCTTTTTTTGCCCCTTTACTCATTAGTTTCTTCGTTGCTTTCATACTACGGTGTGTAACTACTGCAACGCCGCCTGCTGCTCCATGCCCTAAGTGTAAATTCTCTCCAAAATCTTTTAATTTACTACCGGAACTTAGGTCCTTTAGTGTATTTTTGTATAAGTTCTTCTTCCAATTGTAGAAGGATTTATAAGGGTTAGCTACGGGTCTAGGGTTTAATTTGGTTTTCTTTGAAGAAGCCACCCACACACTCCCTCCCTCATTACTAGACTCGTTTTCTATGAATCTGTGTTTCAGTAGGGAACCCTCAATCTCTGTAATTGCTTCATCGGCTTCATCCTTTGTAAGGGATAACTTGCCCCTTAGTAGTGTAGATAATTCAGCCCTATTCAAGGTTAGACGGTGGGTTACTCCTTCTAAAGAATCTCTAAGGTCGTTTTCGAATATTTTTACAATATTACGTTTAAGAAAGTTGGATAGTGCGTCTGCGCTCATTAGCTAATATGCCTATAATGCTCCAAGATACGTTTTATGTGTGGGGGGAATTCAGAGTGAAGCGACTGGCTGCGTGAGATATTTTTAATATCCGAGCCTGGCATAGACTTTGCTGGAGTTGATTCTTTCTTTAAATAGTAAGTAGTCAAATCGTAGCAAGCTAGCTTCAATTCTGCTGGAGTAGAGGAGAACCCACCTTTATACACAAGTTTTACAGATTTAGGGCCTTTAGGGAAACTAATAATATTTCTAGTAATTTCTTGTCCTTCAGCATCTATTTCATATTGTCTGTCTGCAGTCCAAAATTCTGCTGCTGACTCGCAAGTTGCTTGTGTTGTATAAGATGTATCACTACATTCACCGGTCCATCTCTCAGACGTAAATGCCCATGCATTTCCGCTCGTATGTCCAGTAGTGGCTGCAAAAGTTACAGCTATGTCGCCCTCTAAAGTTTGACTAGAACCTGTTATTGCTACAGTCGTTTCTTTCCAATTATTCCCTCCATCACGAGACCATTTAAACGTGTCTGGAGTTCCTGTACCATCAATTTGTACTTTATAGCTACGTCCAATCTCACCTGACGACGTATTTGCGTTGTATCCAGTGATTGTTAGATCATTTAAGCCTGACCCTGTGAAAGTGTCATTATTAATACAAGTCGATTCAGTAGTATTAGAAGAAATAGTACATTGTGCAGTACCTGATTCTAAGAGATAGTAATTATTACTATCTGCGTGGTTGTTTTCGACAGTTGTTTTATCTGTCTTTGAGTTTTTACGCTCAAATAACTGTACTACTTCTACGATAGGTAGTTCAGTTGGGAAAACAGAAGTATCGCCACCGGTAGTGTCGAAGTATTCTGTCTTTGCTGTGCTGTAGTTATCTATGAAACTACGCCCACAGTAGGTTTTTATAAGTGCACTAATTTGGCTTCTTAATAGATTTATTTCTGAGTCGCGAGTAGTGCTATTAATACCAGCATATGCTTTGTACTCACTAACTGTGTATAAATCTGCCATTTCAATTCCTTAATTCACTTATAAAAACCGGCTAGGCATTACCCTAACCAGTTTTATTTCAACTATTAGTTAAGTCAGTATTAGCCGAACTTAATTAACGCCATTGAAGCCTTACTAGCTGCTCCAGCCTCTTTAGCTATAAAGCCAAAGCGACGGGTTGCAACCATAGCCTTCTGTTGTGCAACTACATCTGTAGCTGTCTCAACTGTCATGTTGCGGTAGTTACCTACTAAGTAATTATTAGGGTTAACAATAATTCCTTGTGCTTTACCTGTAGCTGTTGCTTCGAAAGCATCAGAAACAACTAAAGACATTCCCCATAGTTTACCTAACTCACCAGCTTTAATTGTAGCGTTATCACCGTACTTATCTACTGTAGTAACCTCAGTTGCATCTAGTAAACCGTAGTACGCTGCTTGAGACAAGAATACAACTAAATCTGCAGGATTCATTCCCCACTGACCCATGTTCTTACGAGCAGTTAAGATTTCAGCAACAGAAACTAAGTCTGAAGCAGAACCAGTAGTTACTGTATTACTAGCATGGCCACCAGCTAACTCTTCAAGCTCTGTAAATGGAGCTGCAACACCTGTACCTAAGATAGAAGCGTCAGATGTACGAGCCATACGACGGATGATAGCATCACGAACGATACCAGCAACTGGGATTAATGCATCCTCTTCTTCTTCGTAACCAATGTACTCACGAGTCGCTAGCTTAGAAGCAGTCAGTGTGACCTCTGTTAAGCCGTGCGCTTGTGTAGTTCCTGAAGAAGCATCATTAAATGCTGTACCAACTGTATCACCATCATTAAGCGATCCACCTGCTACCCATGTAGCATCTGCACCTGTGTCTGGATTGAACGGGAAGTTCATAACACGTGCATTCATAGCAATTGATTGGAACTGTGGCTCAACTACAACACGATTTTGAATTCCTTCAAAAATTGTAGAGTTCCAAGTAGTTTCCCAATCAGTGTCAGAGAAACGCGTAGCTTTTTCGATTAGTTTCTTACCAACTTCTGTTTGATCGATAGACTTTCCTAAGATCTTAGCAGTAATGAATGCAGAGTTTAACTCATCTGCAGAAGGAGCATCTGATCCAGCTTCTGAGAATTGCATCTTAGATTTCTGCATAGCAGCCATCTCGTCTTTAGCAGATGCAAGTTCATCTGACATTTCAGAGATTGCTTTAGAGTAGTTATCTCCATCTGCTTTAATTTTAGCTTCTAAAGCCTCGGCAGTTTTCTCTGCTTTGGTTTTACCCATTTCAATTGATTTAAGTGTAGCTTCTGCTGCAGACTTCTCAGCCTTCTCAGCAACTTCAGCTTTGTATGAGTCTAATGCTGCTGTAGCAGACTTAGCCATCATATCCTGTAGTTCTTTCTTATCCATATTAATTTCCTTAAGAATGTTATCCTGAGAAGGTTCCTTCTCTTCCTTTTTTGAATCTTCTTTTGCTTCTACAATTTCGTATGATTGCTTAAATGAGTTATACTCATCTACATTTTCAAACGACTTTGCTAAAGAGAAAGTAGAGTCTTGATTAGCGGGCACAGATACTACACTAATTTCATATAAAGATAAATCTTTAATGAAAAACGTATCTACGTCCTTCTCATAGTCCGCATCTTTGATGCTAAAACCAACGCTAAATGTTTTTAAAACGCCATCTTTGATTAGGTTATACACTTCACCTGCAGCTTTACTAATTTCTGCAACAATTTCCAGTCCCTTGTCAGTTACATTGTAATCAACAGTGGTACCTACCGGGCGTGAATAGTCATGGAAAGCAAGGATAATAGGGTTTTTTAGATAATCATCCATACCACCCTTTTCCCAAGCTTCCTTAACGATTACATCGCCAGATCGGTCTTTGGAAACAGTATTTGCGTAACCTTTGATTGTTAGAGTATCAGACTTACCGTCCTTCTCTACCACATCAAACAATGAGTTAATTTCAAACTTTTTATTCATCATTTTCCTCGTTTCCCTGAGGTCTTCCGCCCTCAGAAGGGTTGCTTGCGCTTCCCGCAATATTTGCCGGGATGCGTATGTCATCATGACCTTCTATCTTCTCTAATCTTAATGCGTCTCTAGCTTCATTTGGAGTAAGTACTCCGCCGTTAACTAAAGTGCTGTAGTATCTTGCTTTTTCGTCTAACTCTGCCTGTAAGGGCGAGAGGTCTTCTAGTGCTGCTGCAAGGTCATAACCAAAATATCGCTCTAAACCACTAATCAGTTTTCTAACTAAAGGTAGAACGGTCTCTTGATACATTAATTTCTGGTTGGGTCTAATGTTTGCATTATTACCACCATCCATTAAAATTGGTGGGATTCCAATAACTTTTAAAATAGTACTCTCTAAATTAGTTACTGAATCCTCAAAGTCTAACTTCTTGAAATCCACATTAGAGATATTGTCTATCTCTATACCCCCGTCTAAAACCAAAGGCCTTCTGCCTCCGCTCTTAGGGTTGTACTTCTGTGCCCAAGAATTAATTAGTCTGTCTTTTACTTTAGCACTAAGAGTATTTGGTGTCTTTAGTACTAAGCCAGGAACTGCTCCATTTTTGAAGAAGTTCATCTGGAAGTCTTTCATATCGTATAACAAGTTGATTGAGCGTTTAGCTGAGCTTAATCTTGACTTACCTCGATATATTGAATCTGATGAGTTATCTTGAATATGTATAATCTCATCAGGTTTGTATTTAGTTCCGTTATAATCATACCCTTTGATAAATGTTTTCTTATCTGGAGTAATAGTAACGTTCTCGGCAGGTAGATGGTATAAACTTGCACCATCATAATACATAAAAGCATTACCATCCATAATCATATCTAAGAAGATGTTTCTCCTGAAAGCATCTGCTGATTGATATGGGTTAGGGTTCCTGTTAAGTAGAGTTACTAGCTTTTTATGTCTAATAGTTGCTACTCCAGGAAATGCTTCTTTGTCCCCTACATCTATATTAATTTGTGATGCTGCATCAACAACCATATTAACACCGCGATTAACTACTTCTAATCTTTCATACGCTCTTTCATAGGGCAATGAAGGTGCCAAAGGCCCTTGCTGCCCTTGAGCAGCCGCTATTTGCGGTTGTGATGGATTCAGTTTCTGAACCCATTTTTTAAATAATCCCATATTCTTTTACTCTTCTTTTTTCTACCCAGCGTTGTTGCTTGGGGCCAGTGACTAAAGCAGGTTTCTTGCCATATATAGAATGCAGTTTTAAATGATGTTTGTGACAGAGAGTAACTGTGTCATCATAAATTTCTTTATGGTGTGCCTCAATAAACTCATCCCTCATATCCATCATATCTTCCGCAGTCGATATAACTAGTTTCTTCTCTTTAA
>Ga0257125_1001693_pt1 | contig 21176 bp, 13 predicted proteins | sample SI106_200metaG_FD_190183 | JGI IMG/M metagenome (GOLD analysis project Ga0257125, IMG submission 190183) | Marine microbial communities from Saanich Inlet, British Columbia, Canada - SI106_200 | ecosystem: Environmental > Aquatic > Marine > Inlet | place: Canada: British Columbia | collected... | reverse complement strand
CTGGTCCAATCTTGGCAACATTAAATGAAGGAGAAACTAAAACTTTCAAAGTTAACGACAAAGAATATGAAGTTAGTGTACCAATCATTACAGATTCAGGTACAATCTACACCAAATTAGTTATCAATGGTGAGATAACCAACAAACTTCAAGAAGCAGGCACTGAAAAGCTACAAGATGGAACTTTTATTGGTATTAAAGACATCCTTCCAAACGAAGCTGGAGACGTTACTTTAGACCAGGTTGAATTCTATCTAGGCGCTGAAAAAGTTGTCTTAGAAGATAGGAACATTACTGCTTTATCTGCAGGTTCCCAAAAACTTGAAGTTAACGGTGTGTCAATCAATGATGTAGATGTAGATATTGTTGGTACAGATGATGCATCAACAACTAAGATAAGCAACATCTATATTAACGTAACAGCAGATGATGACTTCTATATTGGAGCAGGAGAAAAACTAAGTGAACAAATGGATGAACCAGGTGCATTATTTACTAGTAACTGGGACATTACATATGAAGGTTTAACTTCAGCAGACATTGATGAAGTTAGCATTAAATCTAGCGGTTCAAAAGAATATCAGCTAAGATTTATGGATTCTAGCGGAGACCAAGTTAAGTTACCAATTGCTTACGGAGATAGTACAACTGTTGTAAGAATGGGCGACAAAAACTATAACACCTCACTTTCTGAAGGATGGCCAATCCACAAAAAAGGTTATTTTGTATTGACAGACTCAACAGAAGCTGTTGGTGAAAGAAGCACATGGGCACTTCAATATCTTGGTGCAGACGCTTCTTCCGACACAAACCCAGAAATTCGGTTTAAGAATCTTGGTAGTGGAGATCCAGTAACTAAGTCATACAAAGTAGACGACACAACTAAGATTAGACTTGGTGGTCAAGACTTCTTAATACAAAACACTACACTAGACACAGTTGATGACTTCCAGATATTGATAGATTTAGATGGGAATGGAGCAATTGGTTCAAACAACATTAACATAACCACTAAATATGGTCTAGAAATTGGTTTTGATGGATACAATGTAACAAGTGGTGTTGCACCAATAAGAAACACAAGTGCAGTTATAAACACTACAGGTGTAACAGAAGAGTTAGTAGTTACATTTAAAACTCTAGATACCAACGACTACGAAGACAAAGCACCAACTGCTATGCAGTTAAATGTTACTGCAACCACTGGTTCAGAGCTTAGAATGACTACTGTTGACGCTTTATCATCTGCTTTATTAACACCAGAAGATGAAGACGAAGTTGCATATGGTTACAACACAATGGGAGCATTTATTACCTTCTCGTCGCCAAGCGGAAGTCCAAATGAGTTAAGAATTGACTATCCAAACAAGCAGAGAAGCCCACAGGTTTATGTTACAGCAGGCATAACTAAAGTTTCAAGTGCTGCAACAAGTGGAGAAGCTGTAACTGTTGCAAGAATCGAAGTTGGTGCAACCAAATTAGCTTCAGAAGTTTCTGATGTATCTGCACAAAACGTTATCGCAGTAGGCGGTCCATGTGCAAATTCAGTAGCAGCTGAAGTTAAAGGTAACCCAGCAAATTGTGCAGAAGGTTATGAAGCAGGCGTTGGTCTGATTGAACTTTTAGACAACGGCAATAATGTTGCTTTAGTTGTAGCAGGTTATAGTGCAGTTGATACCAGAAACGCAGCTCAGGTAATTGCTAGTGCAGCTGATTATTCAGATGACCTAGTTGGTACCAGTGTTGAAGTTTCAAAAGTTGGTTCAACATTAACTGTTGCTCAACCAAGTGCTGACGACGCAATGACTGACGCAGAATAAGGTTTTTAAAACCTTTTTTTATTTTTTCTTTTATTTTTACAAAACTTCTCCAACAAAAATATTATGTTTAGATCTAACAATCTTTAATTTTACCTTACCCTCTTGTTTAGAATTAAACACAGAAATAGTTCTATCCTCTAAAACAGCAATCTTCTCATTATAAAGCCTTCCTGGCATAATAATATTAGCTTTAACAACATCTCCTTTCTTAAACGGTTTTGGAAGCTCTTTAGCTTTAATAATTTTAAAATCATCTTGATTAAAAATCAGTTTCACATCAAATTCTTTTTCATATTCTTTTAATTTATCATAAAATTTTTCCCAATCAAGTTGTTTAACCGGATTTCTACCACCTTTATAATTAAGGAAATTTTGTATACCTATTTTAGCTTTAATTTCTTTTGAAAATTTAATTATCTTAGGCATTTCTTCATCATTTAATCCTGGAAGTAATACTGGCGTAATTATAATGTCTGCTTTCTTAACAATATATTGACAAATTTCTTTAATTTTCTTAATATCATAAGGTCCTTCTGCAATTTTCTTTGATAATTTATCATCCATTGCATTTATTGATAAATTAAATCTAGTAAGTCCTGCATTAACAAGTTCATCTACACCTTTCTTAGATAACATAGTTCCATTAGTGTCCATAGAAATTGTTTTAACTTGTTTTATTGACTTAATCCCTTCTATTAGTTCAATTAACTGGCTATATAATAACGGCTCACCTTGAGTCCCAATATGTGCCTCAATATTGTCAATATCTTTAAAATTGATTACTTTGTTTAGTTCTTCTAACAAATAATCAGCTTCAACAACAAAATCAACTGGTCGTTTAGCTTCGTCAACAGAACAATAAACACAACTTAAATTACAACTAGTTATAGGCTTAACTTCAATTAAATTACTACCTCTATCAACAATACCAAATGCAACATTTCCTATTAATGGAATTCCTGAGTTTTTGTGTATGTAAACTGTTTTATTTTCATTAATACTATTTTTTAGATTGTTAAACCCTTTTTCCAATAATTGATTAAATAATTGATTAGCCCTCTTTTCTTTAATACTTGTAAACTCAATACTATTTTTTGTAATTTTATATTCTGATATTGCTTCTAAATCTTCTTTTTCTAGATAAAAATAAAACATTTTAAGAAAAACTACTTTAATCTTATTTTCTTCTTTTTCAAACCTTAAATCTTCAAAACTTGGCATAACTCTGTAAAATAACCTTGATTTTTTAATGTTTTCTATTGTCCCTCTCTAACACAATAAAGCTTAAATACAAATTTATCCTCATCTTTTTTGGGGTGTGGCATGTCTGAAGATGTAACTATAACTTATGAAACTCTTTTTGAACTATTTCGTAGAGAAAAGGATAGACAAGAACTTCAAAAACTTTGGGACACTTTTGTTGTTGATGTTTGTGGTTTTGTAAAAGAACAAGATAAACTCTTATCAGAGATATCTGATTCTGAAAAGAAAAGGGCAGAACTTCATTTGGATAATGTTAAACGGGTAATCAAAGAATTATATGAAAAACGTGAAAAAAAATTAGTTTCAATGTCTTTAGATCGTACTAGAACCCGAGCAGATATTTTTGACACTTCCATTATGCTTGAAAGTGAAAGGGAATTATTTAATAGTTTAGTTGGTGTTCTCAACAATGGCAGAACTACTTGTTTATCTCAAATGGTCTGTTCTTCTAAAACCTCTGTTCCAGAAGTTAATACTAATGTATCTACCTCTGAATCAACAGTTAAAAAAACAAAAGAAGAGCAAAGTCCTTCTGAGTCTCAAGAATCTTCAATTCCAAAGAAACCAGTTGAAGAATCAAACGAAAAACCAACTAAAATGATTCGTTTCATTTGTGCAGTTCCAAAATTTCTAGGTCCCAATCTTGAACAATATGGTCCTTTTGAAGAAGAAGATGTAGCAAGCCTTCCAACAAAAGTATCTGATATACTTATTACAAAAGAACGTGCTGAAGAAATGAAAGAATCTTCTTAATATATTCTTAAGAATAATATATCCAGATTTTGCTCAATTTGACCATTATATGGCTATAGGGTCTTAATTTATATAATTTTCTGAAGCAGATAGAAACATTTTTAAACGATTCTTAAATTCTAGACTGTATGAAGATACCAAAACTAATGAAAAGGTACTGTCCTTTCTGTAAAAAACATACAGAACATTCAGTAGGACAAACAAAGAAAAAGAATGCTAGGAGCATGACTTATGGTTCTAAATATAGAGCAAAATTAAGAGGTAGTGCTAGAGGTATGGGCAACCTTGGACGTTATTCCAAACCAGCTATTTCAAAGTTTAAGCTTACTGGTAAAAAAGCATCTAAAAAGACAGATATTAGATATAGTTGCAAAGATTGTAAAAAAACTCATGCTCAAAGTCAAGGTAAACGAGCAAAGAAGGTGGAATTCAAATGAAAGAATCAGATAGCAAATTTGTTAAGATTAGATGTCCAAAGTGTAAGAACGAACAAATCATGTTTGGTAAAGCTGCTTCTGAAGTTAAATGCCTTGTATGTGATAAAGTATTGGCTGAACCAACAAGTGGAAAATCAAAGGTTAAGGCAAGAATACTTGAGGTCTTAGAATAATGCTTATGCATAGGACTGGTTTTCCAGAAGAAAACGAGATTGTTCTGTGTACAGTAAATAATATCCAACACCATTCTGTTTTTGCTAAACTTGACGAATATGGTCGAGTTGGATTGATACATATCTCAGAAGTTTCTCCTGGTAGAATTAGAAACATTAGAGATTATGTTGTTGAAGGTAAAAAAGTAGTTTGTAAAGTTCTTAGGGTTGATACGGATAAAGGTCATATTGATCTATCATTAAGGCGTGTTAATGAGTCCCAGAAAAAAACAAAAATTTCTGAGATTAAACAAGAACAAAAAGCAGAAAAGATTCTTGAGTTTGTATGCAAAGAACTTAAGCTTGACATAAAAAAGATTCATTCTGAACTTGTAAGCAAGATTAAACAAGATAACCTGTATCAATGTTTTGAAGATATTTCTTTTGATAAATATGATTTAGTTAAAGCTGGTATGGCCTCCAAATTTGTTGAATCTTTAACTAAATTAGTTAAAGAAAGAATTAAGCCTCCTGAAGTTGAAATTGAAGGTGAATTTAAGCTTTCTAGTTACGATTCTAACGGTGTTGATATAATTAAAGCAGGCATAAAAAAAGCACAAATTAAAGATAATATCTCTATAAAATATGAAGGCGGTGGTAGGTATAGTTTATCTATCAAATCTAGTGATTATAAAGAAGCAGAAAAACTACTAAAGAAATCAGTTGAACCTGTTTTAGATTATATTAAAAAGAATAAAGGCAATGCAGAATTTATTAGAAAAGAAAAATGAAGCATATTCTTAAATGCACTTCTTGTGGTATTTACACTTTAAAAGATAAATGTCCTGAATGTGATTCAAAAGCAATTGAACAAAAACCACCAAAATTCTCTCTTGGAGACAGGTTTGCATCTTATAGAAGAAAAGCAAAAGAAAACCAGTGGAAAGAACAAGGACTACTATAACATTTAAACAAAAGCTTATAAACGGTCTTCTGTTTTTATTAAAAATGGATAAATGGAAAATACAACAATTTGGTAACAAACCTAAACTTAACAAACCTATATTAATAGAAGGCCTCCCTGGGATAGGAAACGTTGGTAAAGTTGCAATTGATTTTCTTATTGACGAATTAAAAGCTAAAAAAATATTTGAAATTAACTCTTTTTCATTTCCACATTCTGTTTTTATTAATGAGGATAATTTAGTTGAACTTCCTTCAATAGAATTGTATTATAAGAAATTTAATGGTAAGAAACCAGATTTATTATTATTAGCAGGTGACATTCAACCAACAGACGAATTGTCTTCATATGAATTCTCAGAAATAATCCTTGACATTTTTGAGAAGTTTCATGGTACAGAAATATTTACAGTTGGGGGTATAGGACTACAAGACATACCTAAAAAACCTCAAATTTACTGTACTGGTAATTCTAAAGAAATGATTAAGAAGTATAAAGATAAAGAATTAAACGATAAAATATATGGTGTTGTAGGCCCAATCGTTGGCGTCTCAGGATTAATTGTTGGAATGGCAGCTAAAAGAAAAATTAATGCAATGGCAATATTATCAGAAACATATGCTCACCCACTTTATCTAGGTGTAAAAGGTTCAAGAGAAATCCTAAAATTCTTTAATAGGAAGCTTAAACTTAATGTTGATGTTGATAAATTAGAAAAAGAAGTTGAAGAAATTGAATCTGAGTTAATTAAACGTACTAAAGATTTAGAAGATGTTTCTAAGCAAACAGCTATTAAGAAATTAAGTTCTAAAGTAGGTTCTGACGTAAATTACATAGGGTAAAATTTATATACTCCTTTGTTTATTTTTACTGTTAATGAAAAAAATATTACTATTATTATTACTTTTAGTGCCATTTGCTTATGCACAAGAAGAATGTCTTGAAGAGATTTGTTCACTTTCTACTCTTGCTGTATGGTCTACTGAAGGTTGTGAGGCGATGATTTGTTCAGGTCAAGCAGGTGACGCTTCTGGTTGTTATCAAACTTTATGTACTACAGATGTTTCATCTTTATCTTCGTCATGTGGTGGATCGATTTGTTCAGGAGTTTCTAGTGGTGGGGATTCAACTGATTCGCGTGGTGTTACAGAAGCTGATTTAAACGCACTATCTTCACAAATAAACACATTAAGCAATCAACTTAGCGGTCTAAGAAACGAATTAACAACTAATAAGAACCGTATTACTTCTTTAGAGACTGCACCTGTTCAAGAATTAACAGCTCCTGCTCCTAATTTCTCAATAATTTATATCTTAATTACAGTTGTTACAATTGGTATGCTTGGTTTTAGTACTTTAAACATGGTTAAGATTGGTAAACTTAAAAAACCAAAAATGTCTCCGTCTGAAAAACAACAAATAAACAATTATATTAATTCTTATATTAATCAAGGATACAAATTTGAACAAATTAAAGGTCAACTTCTAAAGCGTTGGACTTCTGAACAAGTCAAAGAAGCATACGGAAAAGTCTAATCGAAACATTTATATATAACCCATATCAGTATACTAATTAGTATACGCAGGGGATGATTATTGTATACTAACTAACATAGAATGGGTATAAAAAAGGGCAGTATTAGTTTAAGCATAAACGCTATCATAATAATTATTCTAGCAGTTGTTATGCTTGGTTTGGGTCTTACTTTTATTCGTGGTAGTTTTTCTAAAACATCTGCACAATTAGAACAACAATTAGCAACAGAAAATGAACCGCCTACTCCTGACAGTTCTAATCCTATAACATTTTCTAGAGAAGTAATTAAAACACAATCAAAAGCAACTGAAATAATTAAGATTTCTGTTTACAATCCTACAAACTTAAATTGGGACAGACGTGGTAGTTTGAATGAGTTTTACATAGGCTGTGGTCAAGCTGATAATATCTGTGATAAACATACTTATTGTACATCTGAACAGATAGCAGGTGATATTGATTGTTCAAGTGACCCTGTTTGTGATGATGTTATTGATGGTACAAGTGATGGTTATTGTGTTGTAAGTGAAACATGTGAATACCCTAATGATCAAGATTGTTTATATGGTTTAGTTCCAGGAGTTGATCTATTATTTGTTTGTGATAATGAACTACAGATAATATCAAGGTCTATTCCAAAAGTTATCAATGTTGGAGATTATGAAACATTTTCATCAGTTATCAAGATCAAGAAAGGTATTCAAGGTACTTTTCTATGTAATATTAAAGTTTTAGGACAAGATGAAGAAACAAACGAAATTCAAGGTTATGAGAAAGATTTGACAATTGAGGTGGAATAAATGAAAAAATATATACTATTATTAATACTTTTTTTAATGTCAGCAGTTGTTACATTTGCTGAACCATCAACATACGCTACAGAAACACTTCAAGTTCAATATGAACCTATACTCGATCCAGGAGCAACCCAAACTATACAAATTTTTGGTGAAGTTGATAATAGTATCATAATCATAAATGCTGAGACAGGAGAGATTCATACCTCTACAATATTATGTGGTGCTCAAGCCCCACCTGTTGGTCCTTTAACATGTACTAATCCTTCATATCCATTCACAGTTTCTGATTCTGGTCTTTATTCAGTCAAAATTAAGGATGTTGAAGCTACACAACCTGTTATTTTAGGTATTTTGTTTTCCACACTTTCTGTTGATACTTTTGGTGATTGTTTAGGTGATACTAAAACTTATTACGGAAAGAAATATGATGACTGTTCTTCTGGAAGTTTTTGTTCTTCAAAAGGTTATTCAACTGTTAGTTGTACCGAATGGTTCTTAGGTATTGGTTCTGCAACTTGTTGTAAAGATAGTGATGGAGATGGTGATGATAATAATAATGATAATTGTAAAAATACATTTAATCCAAATCAAGAAGATTATGATTTAGATGGAATGGGAAATGTTTGTGATAATGATGATGATAATGATGATTATATAGATAGTGATGATTGTGATGATTATGATAATACTGCTTATATAGAACATGCAGTATATACTGATAATGATAATGATGGTTATGCAGATAGTACAACTAGTACACCTCTTTGTAGCGAAAATCTTGACGATTACGTTACTGATTCAACTTTAGATAATTGTATTGGAAAAAATAATCCTTCACAAACAGATAATGATAATGATGGTTTTGGTAATGTTTGTGATAATTGTGTTGCTGAACCTAACGCTAACCAATTAAATAGTGATGGTGATTTATTTGGCAATGCTTGTGATAGTTGCCCTTCAGATTCAAATAAAGTAAACCCTGGCCAATGTGGTTGTGGAAATAGTGATACAGATTCAGATTTAGATAATGTAGCAGAGTGTAATGATCTTTGTCCTGATACACCTTCTGGTGTAGATGTAGATTCAGATGGTTGTTCACCTGTACAATTAGATAATGATGGTGATGGTGTTATAAATCATTTAGATTGTGCTCCAACAGATCCTTTATTAAGTGTCTTAATAGACTTTTATCCTGATAATGATGGAGATAATTATGCAGATACAGATGATTATACTTCAAAATGTTTAATTAGCCTTTCAGGTTACATAACTAATTCAGTTTTAGACTTTTGTCCAGGTACACCTTCTGGTGAAGATGTAAATTCTAATGGTTGTTCACAATCTCAATTAGATGACGACAATGATGGTATCATGAACAATGTAGATTCATGTCCAGATACACCTACAGATCATAATGTTTATACAAATGGATGTTCAGTAGATGTTTCAGTTACTTGTAAAGAAACATATTCAGATACTGAATCCTCTAATAGTTGTGAATCAATAAGTTGTAATGAAGGTTATACTCTAGAATCATGCGATTTTGTAATGTGGTTCTTTAGTAATATTTATAGTATTACATGTTCAAAAACAACAGAATCAGTATGTTCACAAACAAGAACCTGTGCAGTTGGAGAATTAGTTGAAGTTAATGATTGTGCTGCAGATGAAGAAACTTGTTGTTACAGTTTTGCTTCAGAAACACTAAACCCTACAACACCTAATCAAGCTTGTGCTCCAGCAATGAATGATGGTATATATATAGAGAAATCATGTTCTCTTGTAACATTAGACGATTTAGCTGGTTATGATACAGATGGAATAATCGGTAGTGATGATAACTGTCCATCAATTAATAACCCATTCCAAGAAGATTCAGATAGTGATGGTATTGGTGATGCTTGTGATGTTCAAGAAATTTGTACAGACGAATACCAACCTGTTTGTGGTGAGTTATTGATTGACTGCGAAATAGGTACTGATTGTGGTGGATTAAGTCAGTTACAAACATTTAGTAATATATGTGAATTAAATCAAGCTGGTGCTGTATTAGTGTATGAAAGTGCATGTATTCAAGAAGAACTATTAGCTGATTTGGTAATTACAGATGTTACCTTTAATCCAAGTAATCCACAACCAGGTGAATCAGTTTCTGCAGATGTGTATTTCTCAAATACTGGTGGTACAGATGCTGATGTTTTTTCAATTAATCTTAACATTGCTAACCATACTAATTGGGGTAATGATCCTAGGGTATATTCCGTATCTGCTGGTTGCCCTTACGCAAATGAAGATATTTGCGCAGAAGCCGGTCAATCAAGAATTAAAACTTTCACATCAGATGGTTCCGGAAGTTATGGCGATATGGTCTTCCCTACTGAAGGTATTTATTATGTTCAGGCAACAGTCGACTGGCCAGACACAACAATGGGTCAAATTTTAGAATCAGATGAAACAAATAATATATTCTTAACAACAATTTGTGTAGGTACTTGTGTTGAAGAAATCTGTACAGATGAATATGAACCGGTTTGTGGTGAATTGGATGTACAGTGTATTCAAGAACCATGTCTTCCTATAGAAGTAACTTTTACAAATATCTGTGAATTAAATCAAGCTGGTGCTGTATTAGTGTATGAAAGTGAATGTGTTACTTCATTGATTTGTCCATCTATTGATCAATTGCCTGATGATATGAGTGCATTAAGTGTAGAATTAGAAGCTAATTTATGTGTTTATTCAGGAGTAAGAGCTGTAGGTTTACCTATTGGTGCTTCACAGAATTCTCTTGACTTTTATTGTAGTAAAATTGGTCTAAATTCTGTTAGTGGAACTATTCAGACTGAAGTACGTAACAATTATGCTTGGGCTAATGAAAATTCATGGGATACAACTAGTGCACCTTTTACCCAAGAACTTGAATTGTATACTCAGATAGTGTGCACTGCTGCAAGTGATCCAGTCTGTGGTGATGGTATATGTTCCGGGGAAGAAAACCCTACAACTTGCCAACAAGATTGTATGAATCAAGTACCTTGTGGTAAAATTCTTGAGATTGAGAATGATGATAATCTTGGTGAAGGCCTAGAACCTTGTTGGATGTCAGCACGAAGCAAATATTACATTGATTCTTCTTTAAATGAGGACCTTTTAAGTTCTTATTTTTATGGTAGACATTATGCCAACGATGGTGAATTAACCTGTGATGAAGTTAAAAGACCAATAAGGTGTAGCGGTTCACACGAATATTATGTGTCAGATGGTGGTTGCATAGAAGCTTCTGATGAAGACTTTGAATATTACTGTACTGAATATCTTGGTTGTGGTGCTCCTTCAATAAGTGATAGTCCAGACACTAACGACGACTATTGCACTAATGTTGAAGAACCAATTGAATGTCTTTCAGATTCAGAATGCACTCCAAACCTAGCTTGTTATCAAGGAAGTTGTTTATCAAGGTGTACTTTCTGGTTTGGAAACAATGCTGACTGGGACCAAATTGATGCAGTACAATATGGTAATACACCTTTTGGATTTGTAGGTAGCTGTATTGGAGACTCTTGTAACACTTTTGATGATGGTTCACAAACAGCTTGTGATGACTGTCAGAATGGTTTTTGTGTTATTGAAGAACCTCCAATTGTAGTATTAGGAGAAGCTTGGTTAGTAAGTACTTCAAGCAATAATTTGGAACTTACTGAAAACACTAATTTCTTTAACGGAGAAACAATAAATGATATTAGAGATTCTATTGGTGAAGGTGAATTAGGATTTATTTTAAACGATGGTTCAGTTTCTGTTGGTAGTGATAAATTCTATTACAACCAATACATAAACTTTAATGATAATTCTGACAGTACAGGATATGTTAAGTTTATGGAAAACGATGATGACTTTGCAAGTGATTTCTTGTATTTTAATGGAGATTCAGAAATTGCAACTTACGAGATTGAGTTTGTTAATGATTTACCTCTAGATGTACATGGTGAAACCATTAACATTCTTGGTAAAGAATATACTATTGTAGATACAACACTAACAAATCAGGGTATGTCATTAACTCTTATGACTGGTGTACTTGAAGTAGAACCACTTATTGGCCCTGATAACTCTTATAACGTTCAAGAAATGAATATTGTTTTGGACGTATTTCAAAATACCAATGAAGGAGTTCTCCTTAATATTGATGGAGAAACAGCTGATACTTTCCTTAAAGTTGGAGAAAGTTACCATTTTAATAATCTTTGGGTTGGAGTAAAATATGCTTCAGATTCAAATGTTATTCTTTATTTAGGTGCTCAAAAAGTTGAACTTATGGATAACAACATCTATGATCAATCTGTATCAAATCAATTACAAGTTAATGGTGAAGTAATTAAGGATGTCAATGTGAGAATCCAAGGTTCTGATAATGGAATATCCAACATATTCCTTGAAATTATTGCAGATGACGATTTCTATGTAGGTCCTGGTGAATCATTATCTCAACAAATGGATGAACCAGAAGCTTTACTAGACTCATGGGACATTGTTTATTCAGGTTTATCAGAAGCAAAAACAAGAGAAATCTCAATAACACCAGCAGGTTCAAAAGAGTATAGGTTGAAATTTACTGATGGTTATAGTAATCTAGCAAGTTTACCTATTGCTTATGCAGATAGTGCAACTACTGTTAGAATGGGCGACCAAAATTATAATACTGTACTTTCTGAATGGGATACAATCAGTAAAAAAGATTATTTTGTATTAACCGATGGTTCTCAATCAGTTGGAAATCGAGATACCTGGGCATTGCAATATCTTGGATCGGATACATACTCGGATACTAACCCTGAGATCAGGTTTAAGGATTTAGGTAGTGGTAATACCATTATTACAAGTATCGAAACTGGTGCTCTGGCATATCTAAATATGGGTGGTCAGACATTTATAGTTTGGGTCAATAGTAATGCAGATGATTCAACTATTAGGGTTGATCTTGACGGAAGTGGTACTCGTGATTCATATAATGTGGGTATTACAACCGTTTATGGTGCAGAGATTAGTTTAACAAATTCTGACGCTAATATTATCGTAGAAATATCAACACCTAATCTAAATGACTACGAAGATGTTGCACCAACAACAATAAGCTATAATCTCTATGCAACAACTGGTCCAGAATTAAGGATGTCACAAACAGATAGTCTAAACTTAATCAATCCATATTATGAAGATGATGTTAGTTATGGATATACTTCTTTAGGTACATACATCAAGTTATTTGACACTGCAGGTGAACCAGAAGAATTATCTATACTTTATCCTTCTGAACAAAGACTACCTCAAGTTTATATTACTGGAAAAGGTACAACACAAATACCTGCTCAAGAATGTACTGATAGTGATTATGGTGAAAATATTTATGAGAAAGGGAAAATCAATGCTAATTTTGGAAATGTTGATGAGGAAGGGAATCTAATTTTGAAAACATTTGAAGATACCTGCATAATTATTACAGAAGGTTCTATTGATTCAGGGAGTTACCAGTATTCACCTATAGATTCATGTGCTCCTGGTAATTGTTATGTACGAGAAGGAAGGTTTTACGAGAATAATCCTAGTTCATGCATAGGGGAAATACCATTATTGAAATGTGATAACGGCTGTTTTGACGGTGCATGTGAACCTTCTCTGCAAGATTATCCTGAATTCTTAATAACTGATGGTAAGTTTGATGGTTACATTGTAGTTGGAGATGCTGCCCCTGGTGAAGATATGAAAGCAGCAATTGAAATTGCAACAAGTTTACAATATGCAGTTGCAGAACCTAAAGAATTGATTAATAAGATTGAAGTTGGTGCAACTAAACTTGATAGCCAGGTTGATGACATTAACCAAAATATTATTGCAGTTGGTACTTTCTGTTCAAATACTGTTGCAAATGACATATTTAATGAAATTGGTGAGAGTTGTGATGATGTTCAACCAGGTATGGCTCGAATGATAATAGTTCCAGGAAGCACACGTATTGCAATTATTGGGTACGATATTCAAGCAACAAAAGAAGCAGCAAAAGTCTTAGCAAATTATGATGAATATGAGGGCTTAGTTGGTGGCTGTATAGATCTTGTTGATGATAACATCTTAGATTGTGGTATTGATACTGGTGGTAATTTTGCAGATTATCCAGCACAATATATTTCAAATGGAATCTTTAATGGTATTTTAGTAATTGGTGAACAATCCCCTGGTGAAGATATTGCAGGTATTACTGCAATAGCTACAAGCTTACAATATGCTAGTACACTACCTGGTGTAACCATACAAAAGATAGATATCGGTTCAGTAAAATTAGCATCTGAAATTGAAGATATATATGCACAAGATTTAATCTTAATTGGAAGGCCATCTTACATGGCAGGCGAACAAGCTAATGTTCTTCTTGATCAATATGGTATTGGAGACATTTATCAATCTAAGATTGTTTTAGATAATCTTAATTCACCTTATTATACAGTTATTGTAACAGGTGAAGGTATTCAAGATCCTTTAACAGCTGCAAAAGTTCTTGCAAACTCTGCAGATTATAATTTAGAAGGAACTGATGTTTGTATTGATCAGATTGGAAATACTTTAATTGTTGGTGTTTGTGGTGAAGAATTAATAACCGAATTATCCTTTACTCCAGCAGATCCACCAGATAGCTTACAAAGGATTAGCCAAATAGGTGTTGGTGAGAGCTTTGCTGTTTATGGTAATGTGCAACCTATTGATGCTCCACATTATATTGAGATATTAGTACCCTCTGGGTGCAATTATTATGAGACTCAATATTGGCCTTATGGGTTGGATAGAGAATTTGATTCTATTATATCACATAACTTTAAATTTCATGAATTCTATTGTGATAATCCTGGAGAATATACTTTTAGGGCTAATTATAGAAATTCTGAGCACGAAATTACCTCTATAGAAGAGGCAACAATTTTTGTTGAAGCTGAATTCCTTGACTGTTATTTTGACTATGGTTATGAATGCTATACCTATAGTGAATGGCAACAAGCAGGTAGTCCTGAACCAGTAATTGAACAATCACCTGGTTGTGATACTGGCACTGAAGAATTTGGTTACTGTGCACCTTTTGCTCAATACTGTGGTAATGGTGTGGTAGATGATGTACTTGTTGAAGCATGTGACGGTGACGATCTTTATGGTGGGGATTGTACAGATCTTGGTATGGATAATAATTATGATTTACCTAATGGTGGACTTTCATGTACTTCTGAATGTGATTATGATGTCAGTGAATGTATCATACCAAATGGGCCTTATTGTGGTGATGGAATAATCAATAAAGACTGGGAAGAATGTGATGGTAATGATTTCAGATCTAACTCTTGTACAGAGTTTAATCCAATTGACCAATACAATGAATTTAACACTTTTGATGACAATTTCTTGTCAGGAACAGTTTCATCATGTAACACTTTCTGTTATGCAGATGTAAGTTCTTGTTCATATGATAATTGTGAAATTAATGAAGATTGTGCAGATGGTTATTCATGCCAAGATGGTAATTGTGTTGAAGAAATACAAGTTTGTACAGATGAATACAATCCTGTTTGTGGTGAATTATTGATTGATTGCGAACCAGGTACTGATTGTATTGGATTAAGTCAGATGCAAACTTTTAGTAATTTATGTGAATTAAATCAAGCTGGTGCTAATTATTTATATGATGGTGGATGTGTTGAAGAAGTTTGTACAGATGAATACAATCCTGTTTGTGGTGAATTATTGATTGATTGTGAACAAGGTACTGATTGTATTGGATTAAATCAGTTGCAGACTTTTAATAATATCTGTGAATTAGATCAAGCTAGTGCTAATTATTTATATGATGGTACTTGTATTGAAGTTGATCCTTGTACAATAATCTCTCCTGTTTGCGGTCAAATTGTTGAGCAGATTGTATTTGAAGGCCAAGAAAATGTATTGGATGTAACAGACATAACCTATAATAATATTTGTGATTTAGAAAATGCAGGTGCTGATTATCTTTATGAAGGTGAATGTACTATCAATATATATTGTGATGTAGGTACTGAATGCCCAGGAACCCAATGTGTATATGGTCGATGTAAAGACTACTTGACCTGTTCAGTAGATTATCTTCCTGATGTATATGAATGTTATACTTATGACCAATGGATTAATTCTGGACAACCACCTGTTGTTTTTGAAGAGCCAGGTTGTGCAACTTTTGATGGTAGTCTAGGCTATTGTGGTGTTCCTGCAACTGAATGTACATCAGAATATTCACCTGTTTGTGGTCTTAGGTCTGGAGAAGATCTTGATGGCAACTTAATTGTAGATGAGATTACATACAATAACATTTGCTTACTTGAAGTTGACAATGCAGATCTCTTGTACGAAGGTGAATGTGAAGTTTCACAATTCTGTGATACAGAACTAGATTGTGCTAACAATATACCTTGTTCAAATGGTGTATGTAAGAACTACATTAACTGCGAAGAATATGGTCCTGAATATGTTTGTTATACTTTTGATCAATGGACATTTGCAGGAGAACCATCTGTTATTTTTGAAGAACCTGGTTGCCGAACATATGATGAATCTCAAGGCTATTGTGGAATCTTTGTTGAAGAATGTCCACCTACACCTGTTTGTGGTACTGATGGTATAACTTATTCAAGCAATTGTGAAGCTCAGAATGATGGTGTTGAATATGAATATGGCGCTTGTATTGAAGAAGTTTGTACAGATGAATACAATCCTGTTTGTGGTGAATTATTGATTGATTGTGAACAAGGTACTGATTGTATTGGATTAAATCAGTTGCAGACTTTTAATAATATCTGTGAATTAGATCAAGCTAGTGCTAATTATTTATATGATGGTGTATGTGTTGAACAAGGATGTTCAGACAATCAATGTGATGCAGGACAAGTTTGTGATGTAAGGGGCGAATGTGTCCTTGAATCAAATTGTGTTGCTGATGAATATAGATGTAATGGAGATGTAATCGAGCAATGTTTAGGCGGAATAGGATTCTTTTCAAGTGAAACTTGTAATGTAGGATTATGTACAACAACAGGTGACACAGCTGAATGTTTATCTTCTAAGAGATGTAGTTCATCTTGTGATACATCAGGTGCAACATGTTATGTTGAAGAATTTTCAAATGGAAATTGGTATTTAAGTAGTATTTGTACAGAATGTTCAAACGGAGAATGTAGGTGATAAAAAATGAAGAAAATAATAACAATATTAATTAGTTTATTAGTCATAAATATGGCTTTTGCTTTAACAAGTTTAGATGAATCAGGATGCGCTGAAATAAAACCGTTATGTCTTGAACAAAATCTAGACAGCGCATGTAATACATATAAAGAATTCTGTGTGGATTGGAAAGCTACATCTGATGGTGATATATATTTTGAAGATGGTGATGTTTCTCTATTAGGACGCTTGGTAGTAGGAGATACCTCCGACTTCAACCAAAAAATAACAGCTCATGGAGATATTGAAGGAATTGGCAATCTTAATATTCTAGGAAATTTAGTAGTAGGTGACAAAGTAGATTTCAATCAAAAGGTAACAGCCCATGATGAAGTTATTATATTAAATGGAAATGTTGGGATTGGTAGATCTGATCCTGCTGAAAATCTTCATGTACAAGTGAGCCAAGGGAACAAAGCTGCTATAAGAATTGAATCTGTTGGTATCAATCCTATAGATTTCGTTACAAATCCAGACAATAGTGGTGGGTTGTGGCATTATGGAGATCCCCTTATTTTTGGTACACGTAACACAGAAAGAATGAGGCTTGATGGAGATGGCCATGTAGGAATTGGGACGCCAACAACGCCAGCTAGATTATCTTTGGTTTCAGGAACTACTGCAGCAGACGGAATTGCTTTTGGGGAAGATGTTAATTTATATAGGGCTTTTGATAATGGTTTAGCAACCGATGATACTTTTGTTACTACAAATGGCAAGGCATTAATTGTTAAAGCTGTGGGGCAGGACGCAACAGGCCAGCATGGCGTATACATTGGACAGACACCTGGAACATATATGGGTATAGGATTTGGTGGAGGCATTGGTCCTCTTGATACTTATCTTTATCGGGAAGACAGTGGTTTATTGAAAACACCTGGAAATTTGAATGTTGGTGGAGATATAGAATCAACAGGAAACATATTTGCACATGGAGACTTTATCATGAGTGATGTTAGAATGAATGATGGTGGCGATAAGATTGATTTCCACTCTCCTGTTCAATTCAACGAAATCACTCACTTAAAAGGTGATACATATATCTCTGGAGACAATGTTATTATCGGTAGTGACTTAGTTACAATTGGTAGTTCAGATAATAATGGGATAGAGTTTTTAACTGGTGATACTAATAAACCAGCAATTTTTGTCAAAAGAGGCGGAAATGTTGGTATTGGAACAAGTAATCCTAAAGCAACATTACATATTCGTGATGTTAATACTGTTGTAGGTTTAGAAGATGGTACTGATATATGGTTAGATACTGAATCAATTAATCCTTCCGGAAGAACAAAGATTCAATTTAAAGAAGGCGGATTTACTTCTTTAGCATTAGAATATGATGGTTCTCTTAAAAATGCCAATAATAAATTACATATCAGTGATGCTGTGGCAAAAGAAGATAGAGTAACCTTTACAAGAGGCGGTAAAGTAGCTATCAACACAGCAGGGGCAAATTTAATTATGAAGAGTCCTAATGGTGATTGTTGGGCATGTGGACCTACGAATAAAGGACAATGGAATTGTAGTGTTGCTGCATGTATCTAAAATGAAAAAGAAACAACACACAACAATAATTTTGGCCATTCTTTTAGCATTGGCACTTTCTTTTATTTTTTTAAATAACTATCAAAAAAGTCAACAAGAAAAACAGTTAGATATATTTGAACAAGGTGCACAATATGGTTATACACAAACAGTAACTCAACTATTTCAACAAGCAATTACTTGTGAACCAGTTCCTATCTATGTGCAAAACCAAACTTTAAACCTTATAGCTGTTGAATGTTTACAAACAGAAGAATAATGTCAAAGATAAAGTCAATAAAAGCACGAGAAATTCTAGATAGTAGAGGGAACCCTACTGTTGAAGTTGATCTAAAAACAAAACAAGGTTTATTTAGGGCTGCAGTTCCTTCTGGCGCTTCTACTGGTATTCATGAAGCACTAGAACTAAGAGATGGTGGTAAAAGATATGGTGGTAAGGGTGTTCTAAAGGCTGTTAGAAACGTGAATAACTTTATTTCAGAACGTGTTGTAGGCATGAATTGCAAACAACAAGAATGGATTGATAATGAAATGCGTAAACTTGATGGTACAGGAGCAAAAAGCCGTTTAGGAGCAAACGCAATACTTGCAGTTTCAATTGCTGTATGTAAAGCAGGTGCAGCAGCTAACAAATTACCTTTATACAAACATATTGCAAACATTTCAAAAAATAAGAAATTAATCATGCCTGTTCCATGTTTTAATGTAATTAATGGTGGAAAACATGCAGGAAATGCTTTAGCAATGCAAGAGTTTATGCTTTTACCTGTTGGTGCAAATTCATTTAAGCAAGCAATGCAAATGGGCGCAGAAACATATCATACATTAAAATCAATAATTAAAAAGAAATATGGTGAAGATGCAGTTGGAGATGAAGGCGGTTTTGCACCTAATATTCAGGATAATAAAGAAGGATTAAACCTTTTAGAAAAAGCAATAGACAAAGCAGGTTACAAAGGTAAGATTAAAATTGGTATGGATGTTGCAGCTTCAGAATTCTACAAGAAAGGCAAGTACAACTTAAATTTTAAAGGTAAAAAACCTCAATTTAAAACTGGAGAAGAATTAATTGAACTTTACAAAGAATTTATCAAAGATTATCCTATTGCTACAATTGAAGATCCTTTTGACCAAGATGATTGGGATTCATATGCTAAGCTAACAAAAAAAGTTGGAAACAAAGTACAAATTGTTGGCGATGATTTGTTAGTTACAAACCCCAAAAGAATATCTATTGGGATAGAAAAAAAGGCAGTAAATGCCCTTCTTCTAAAAGTTAACCAGATTGGAACTGTAACTGAATCTATACAAGCATGTCAGCTTTCAAAAAGTGCTGGTTGGGGTGTTATGGTATCTCATAGAAGCGGAGAAACAGAAGATTCTTTTATTGCAGATTTGGTTGTTGGCTTAAGAACAGGCCAGATTAAATCCGGTGCACCATGTCGTTCAGAAAGATTAGCAAAATACAATCAATTGCTAAGAATCGAAGAAGAAATTAATGTAAAATATGCAGGTAAAAACTTTAGAAACCCTTAATTTCTATGTTCAAGTCCTTCTTCTATATCAATATCAAATATTTTAGTTAAATCTTGTGACAATTTTCTAATCTTTCTAACTAAAGGTGTTTTATGATTAGGTGTCATGTACATACACTTGTTTGTTTCCATCGAGAAGATAAATAAATCAGGAAACATTTTACTAAGCCATTTTAAAATGTAGCCTCCTTTGTAAGGTTTGTTAAAAGCTGCTGAATATCCCATACCAATTAATTTTCTATGCATACTCTTAACAATTGGCATGTAAAACTTATGGATGTGCCTTGTTCCAAAACTAAGTGGTGGCCTGTCTGGTAAGTTCCACATAGAATGTCCATCAAAGATTATGTTAAATCTATAAGTTTCAACTAATTTTGCTAATGTAAAATAAAACTGTTGATAACTTTTTTTTATATCATCAATCTCAGATTTAAGCAAAGGTTCTTTCCATAGGTTTTTAATCCACCATTCTTGACCTTCTTGATAAATACACTTAGTGATATTTCTGTTAAAGTCACAAGCAAACCTAGATTGCTTGTTATCAATCCAAATTCCCCCTTTTTCCATCACAATACGACTATATATCTTATGAGTCTCAACATCTTCATACATATATCTTTTCTTAGGTAGAGGATACATTTTTTTCTGAATCTCTTTTGGAACCCATGTTCCACTATGCACAGTTAACAACAAAACATTAAAACTATTTTTTTGGTAATTGTCAAATACCATTACTCCTCTTTTTGTAATAGTTAGTTTAATATCTCCAGAATTCTTATATTCAGATGTGACCCATTCAAGTTCTTCCTTAACAATCTTCCATAATTCCTTATCCTTAAAGAAATGTTTAAAATAAGCTTTATTTCTATCTCTATAAAATCCATGAACCGTCCCATACAATATCCTTCCAAGAATTTTATAACTTTTTAGCAAACTAATAAAATTCAAATGAGGATCTTCTTCAATTGTTCTAATTGCTTTATTGATTAATGTAAACAAAAAGAACCTGTCTGATAAACCAACTGTTAGAGAACTTTTATGTGGTTTAATCAGTATAGGACTTACAGCTTTAATCATTTGTC
>Ga0257125_1001668_pt1 | contig 21413 bp, 16 predicted proteins | sample SI106_200metaG_FD_190183 | JGI IMG/M metagenome (GOLD analysis project Ga0257125, IMG submission 190183) | Marine microbial communities from Saanich Inlet, British Columbia, Canada - SI106_200 | ecosystem: Environmental > Aquatic > Marine > Inlet | place: Canada: British Columbia | collected... | reverse complement strand
AGGCTGAAATTGATGATCTGATTGGTGGCACACCCCAGAAGCCAAAACTCACAGATGAACCAATTGGTGTGGTGAAGTGGGTGGATGGGACAGTGATGGATACGATATTTAGAATTGAAAATTGAAACGCGGTCATCTAATCAGACCTATCGAGTTCGTCACCCCGAGCGGAGTCGAGGCGTATTATACCTGATTGTGGGATGAAAAGTCATTGGGATAAGAAGGAAGAGCTGATTAAAAGTTAATGGAGTAGACCCTTCGACTCCGCTCAGGGTGACACAAAAGGGACTCTTAAAAGAAATAAGGATATCAGAGGAGATATTAAGCAATGAAGAATGAAGTAATAAAAATTTGGCCTGAGATCGAGTGGATCAAAGATGACGACTTACGTGAGAAAACCCTCAATGCCTGGGTCTGGGCCATTGAACATAGCGTGCTTTCGCCTGAAGATCTTGAAGTTATTCCCTTTAGTTTATTGATTAAGGATGTGAATGTATCGTTTATGAATCACAAGAGGACCTGTGTCCAACTCGCCGTGGATATTGCCAAGCGAATGCAGGAAAATTTCGGTGATTCCATGATAATCGATATGGACATATTAATTTCCGGAGCCATTCTGATTGACATTGGCAAACTACTTGAGTATGAGATGCAAGACGGTAAACTGGGTACCAGCTCCATGGGCAAAATTGTACGCCACCCCTTCAGCGGTGCATCAATTGCTTTTCAGTTTGAATTGCCAGCTGAGGTTCAGCATATTATAGCTACCCACTCCAAAGAAGGAGACTTGGGGATGAGAACTGTTGAATCAATTATTGTTCACCACGCAGACTTTGTTTCATTCGAACCCTTCAAGGCATAGTTCGACAACAAGCTTACCATCTCATAAGAAGTTGAAAAACATAGATACAGATCGATCACAGATATTTAGCGAAAGGACGACTTTTATGGTCAGAACTATAGTATTATTCCTAATAAGCACGAGTCTTATAATGGCTCAAATCCAGGTACTTCAACCTTCAGTAGCAGCCACAGATGATCCTCTGGCCGTTCGCTACAACCCAGCCGGTCTGGGCTTCAATAACCACACCGAGAGCATGCTGATGACTCATTTAGACGGATCCGTTTTCACTAAGGATTTCGCCTACTTCAGTCAATCAAAAACCACCGGCTTTGGCTATCAGTGGGATGTTGGTTCTGCTACAAACATTTGGAGTTTTAGTCAGGGAATAAAGCTTTCCCAATCACACAGCCTGGGTTTCACCTATAGTTTTGATAATTCAGCCTGGCTGGAGGGTCGTTATGACCTGGGTTGGATGCATCGTCCTCTCCCCATGCTGGCACTGGGAGCACATATTCAAAACGTTTGGTCTGGCTCCAATGATGCGCTTATGCTGAACTCAGGGGTAGCTTTTCAAAATAGAACGGGTCGTTTTGGTGCTGGGATTGACATGGGTATTACAGAGGGAAATTCTGATCTATCAAGCTCACTCACTGGATTTGTCGAGCCGATTAAAGGCGTCCGCTTAAACGTTTTTACAGATTTAGATAATAGCAACTATGGTGTTTCATTGAGTATTTCTATGCCTGATATGGGTCTTGAGAGTCATGGGAATTCTAGCAGTTTTTCATCTCAAACCCTGGTTATACGAACAACAGCGAATCCTTATCGTTCAGTTTTTGGAGAGAAAGCTCTCAAAAAAGAGACCAAAACATATCTACGCATGAAACTGGAGGGACTCTTCATTGAAGAACCAGCAATGAAGAAACCCAATTTTCCCATCAATTTTGATTTTAATATTCCTTTTATTGGTGGCGCAGTTGTCTATGGAAAACAGTTAAAAAAATTCATTGATGAAATGCAGGAATACACTGAGGATCCAGATATTGATGGAATGATCATTGATCTGGGAAACGTTCGGGCTGGTTTCAGCAAAACGACAGAAATGAGAGAGGCTTTCCAGCGTTTCCATGATGCCGGGAAAGAAATCATCGTTTATAGCAAATTCGGACTGGGAAACCAAAGCACCTTTTTGCTTTCAATGGCAGATGAAATCTACGTCCATGATATGGCAGGAGTGGATCTCCGCGGTTTGGCTATGGAAGTAACTTTTTTCAAAGGTTTGCTGGACACACTTTCCATTGTTCCTGAAGTGTGGAGGGTGAGTCCCTATAAGACGGCTGCAGATCCCTATCTCAATGATAAAATGTCTGAAGCTATGCGCGTGAATTACTCTCAACTGTTGGACGGCATCTATAGCGAGTTTATTTCAGGTCTTGCTGAAGGAAAAGATTGGGAACTGGATAGGACTCGCGAGGTTGTGAATAATGGTCCCTATTTGCTCACATCAACAGCTCAAGAGGCTGGACTTATTACTGGGACCATGTATCCTGATGAATTCGAAGATTATGTTGATGAACTCAACGATGGTGAAGTAAAAATTATCAATTTGAAAACGAAGACAGATATCCCTGGATACCAATACGCCTGGCGTGATGACAAGGTCAGTGACAAGATCGCAGTAATCTATGCAGTGGGAGGTATCGTTTCAGGAAAAAGCAACAGATCGCCCTCAGGATCAACCACCATGGGTGACGAAACCATTGCCGAGGCAATTAAAACTGCCCGTGAAGATGAGAGTATTAAGGCCATTGTTTTGCGCATAGACAGTGGTGGTGGTTCTGCGCTGGCGTCAGATATTATGTGGCGAGAGATTCTCAAAACCACCGAGGCAGACTCCGCCAATATTAAGCCACTTATTGCTTCCATGTCGGATGTAGCTGCTTCAGGTGGTTATTACATTGCCTGTCAGGCTGATAGCATTATTGCCTATCCCTCTACTATTACAGGTTCAATTGGTGTCATAGGTATGCGTCTGAATTTTTCCCAGCTGATGGAGCGCTTTGGTGTGCATGTAGAAGGTATCAAAATGGGCAAAAATTCAGATTTTGCCAGCGGGAGTCGCCTGGCTACTGAAGAGGAAAGTGCCTTGATTCTGGAGTCTATCAATGACACGTACATTAAATTCAAAGAACGGGTAATTAAGGGTCGTGAAACTTTGAATGATATGGATGCTCTGGATAGTCTAGCCCTGGGTCGCGTTTGGACCGGCTTGGATGCTAAGAAGAGTGGTCTTATCGATGAATTAGGTGGGTACTACGACGCCATCGAATTAGCCAAAAAAGCGGCAGGCATCGAGGGTGAGGTCGAAATTATAGAATTACCTAACCTGAAAAAAAAGACAGATCTTAAGACCTTGTTAAACAAGGGGGCTCAAATGGATCTGGTATCCAACAGTGTACTGGAATCACTCAATGTCGATGATCTGATTACCATCGTAGAGGGTGGACAAATCCAGATGATCATGCCAGTCAAGGTTGAGATCAAATAATTCATGGAACCACGGATTACACTGATTGATGGTTTTTGAAAAAACGAAGCTAATTCATGAGGACTTGACTTATAAGATTATTGGGTGTGCCTTTGAAGTTCATAAGGAGTTAGGACCAGGGTTTTTAGAGTCTGCCTATGAAGCAGCCATGCTGATTGAATTGAAAAACCAGGGACTTGGTGCTATATCGCAAAAAAGGTTCCCACTCTTTTACAAAGGAGTTCGAATAAAGGACTACTCTTGTGATCTGGCAGTAGATGAAAAGGTGATATTGGAGCTCAAGGCACTAAAAAGGATAGGTGATATTGAAAGAGCACAAACGCTCAACTATTTGAAAGTCACGGGCTTAAAAGTTGGATTAATCCTGAATTTCGGCGAAAAATCGTTGAAGCATGAGAGGTTAGTTTTATAAAGTGTTTTTCGCTTAAAATCAGAGTAATCTGTGAAATCTGTGGTTAAAATATTTTTTAGAAGGAAGTAATATGTCACAAAATTTGATTGAAAAGATTGCCCAGAAATATGCCGTTGATCTGGAGCAGGGGCATGTAGTCAGGAGTGGTGATTTTCTATCCATCTCGCCGGCCCATGTGATGACTCATGACAATACTGGCGCCGTGATGAATAAATTTAAAGCCATTGGTGCTACAAAAGTAGCTAACCCCAGGCAACCTGTTTATGCACTGGACCACAATGTCCAGGATACCAGCGCAGCCAACCTCAAGAAATATGCTGGTATCGAAGCCTTTGCCAAAGAGATGGGTGTTGATTTTTATCCTGCCGGTCGGGGTATCGGTCATCAAATCATGTGTGAAGAAGGCTACGCCTGGCCTGGTGTTATGATGGTGGCGTCTGACAGTCATTCCAATATGTATGGGGGGCTCGGTGTTCTGGGAACACCCATTGTAAGAACAGATGCAGCAGCTATTTGGGCAACCGGGAGAACCTGGTGGCAAGTACCTCCAGTAGCCAAAGTTGAATTGAAAGGTCAATTGAGACCTGGTGTCACGGGCAAGGATGTGATTATTACTCTGGCTGGGTTATTCAATCATGATGAAGTGTTGAATCATGCCATCGAATTTGAGGGTGATGGTTTGGCCTCCTTATCCATTGATCAGCGTTTGACCATTGCCAACATGACTACGGAGTGGGGTGCTCTGGCTGGTGTATTCCCCATTGATAATGTGACTTTCGATTGGCTGGAAGCCCGTGCCTTGAGTGTGGAAAAAAGAGGTCTCTCTGGTGTGGAATCTGACGCCGACTCCAATGATGGTGATTCCCCCCGTATGAATTATGGTCGTATTTCAAAACTCAAACAGACAGCACCTTACGCCGACCCCGATGCTTTTTATGCCAAAGAGCTGGTACTGAATCTGGCTACAGTCGAACCCAATGTTTCTGGTCCTGACAATGTGAAGACCATGACAACGGCCAAGACGATGGAAAAAGAGGGTCTCAAGATTCACAAAGCCTACCTGGTTTCCTGCGTCAATAGTCGTGTGGAAGATTTAGCCGAAGCTGCGAGGACGATTAAGGGTCAAACAGTAGCAGCTCATGTGGAATTCTACATTGCGGCGGCCTCAAGTGAAGTTCAGGCGGAGAGCGAAAGCAGGGGGGACTGGCAGGCTCTGATAGATGCTGGAGCCAGACCGCTGCCTCCTGGTTGTGGACCCTGCATTGGATTAGGTGTGGGATTGTTGGAAGAAAATGAAGTGGGGATTTCTGCCACAAACCGAAATTTCAAAGGTCGTATGGGTGCTAAGAGTGCCAAGGCATATCTTGCATCTCCAGCGGTGGTAGCGGCTTCTGCAGTAGCCGGTCAAGTGGTTTCACCCTATGCATATGACGATGCTCACCCCCTCGGTGATATTAAGACCAACAAGAAAGCGGCTGCTGATGCTATCGCCGTGAGTATTCTTGATGGATTTCCCACTGAATTGACAGGCAATATTCTGTTTTGTCATCAGGACAATTTGAATACAGATGGGATATTCCCGGGGAAATATACCTATATCGATGACTTCACTCCTGAGCAACAGGCAGGTGTGGTCATGGAAAATTATGACACGGCCTTTGTGGACATGGTTGAAAAGGGTGATTTTCTGGTAGGTGGTTTTAATTTTGGAACAGGCAGCTCACGTGAACAGGCTGCAACCGCTCTGAAGTATCGAGGCATTTCTCTGGTGCTGGCAGGTTCATTTAGTGAAACTTATAAGCGCAATGCCATCAACAATGGTTTTATGGTCCTGGAAGCTCCCGAATTGGTCCAGGATCTTTTAGATGCCCATGGTCGAGATGCCCTGACTATGACTACAGGTATGAAAGCCACTATCAATTTTCAGAGCGCTACGCTGAAATATAATGGAAAAACCTATTCACTCAGTCCTGTTGGTGCAGCAGCTCAGGAGCTGGTCCTCACCGATGGCTTGGAAAACTGGGTCAAGGAACGGCTGTAACTCATGGGTTTTACCAACTTTCTGATTCGCACTACCACACCCAAAGGTATTGAGCCAGGAACGACGGCTTACCGTGGTCATGTCGGCATGCTGGAAGGCTGGGTCTCCATCATTGGCAACTTTGTCCTCTTTGTCATCAAGTTTATTTTTGGATGGATGGTCAGCAGTATTGCGCTCATTGCAGATGCCTTTCATACACTTTCAGATGTGGCTACATCGATTGTGGTCATTTTTGGATTTAAGGTTGCCCAAAAACCTGCTGACAGAGAACATCCTTTTGGTCATGGTCGCGCTGAAACTATAGCGACGTTGACTATTGCCATTCTCATGGCTGTGGTAGCCTTGGAATTTTTTAAAGGTGCTGTCGATCGATTGTTCTTTTCTGAAGCTGATATTGATGTGTCCAAAATCGATTGGTTGGTCATAGGCATTGTTACCCTAACTGCCCTTGGGAAAGCCTGGATGGCCTACTTTGCCTATCAGCTGGGTGATCTTATAGACTCGGCTGCCTTACGGGGTGATGCGGTTCATCATAAAAGCGATGTATATACAACTTTGCTGGTGATTGCAGCGCTGGTGGGGGCTTATTTTGGCGTTCCTTATGTAGATGGCATCATGGGTGTTGGTGTGGCGCTCATGATATTGCAGGCTGCTTATGAAATAGCCCGCGAAGCAATTGATGATCTACTTGGCAAGCCAGCCACCTTAGAGTTTATTCAGGAAATAACAGCAATGGCAACTACGGTTCCTGGAGCTCGGCAGGTTCATGATGTAGTTGTTCATAATTATGGTGACCAGAGCTTTATCTCATTACACATTGAGATTGATGAAGCTACATCACCTTCGATTGCCCACAATATTGCCGATAATGTTGAACACAAACTGGCTCATGAGCTAAATGCTCAGATAGTGACTCATATTGACCCGGTTGCTGTCACTGGAAAAAATGTAAACAAGGTTCGCGAGATCATAGAGAAGGCCATTTCTGTCTTTAATGAAGAATTCACAGTTCAGGACCTACGAATTGTCGGGGAAGATCCGGTTGAATCAATCCTGTTTGAACTGCCTGTGCCAGCTGATTGCGAAAAGAAAAACGAGATAGAATCTTCCATCCGCGAAGTGCTTGGCTTGGCTTATGAACGGGCGGCTGTCATCATTGAGTTCAAAGCACAGATGACGGAATAACAATGACGGAAAAGGTTGTTTTTATAGAATATCAACAAGCGTGTCACGCTGAGGCTCTCGAAATGTCAGGCACGCGGGTTTTTGAAATTATTTGCAGGTTTATTAACACCTATTCTACAATGGTTGAGATATCCCTCGACTCCACTTCGACGAGCTCAGTACATGGCGCTCGGGATGACGAAAGAGATACTTCTAGATGACAACATTTCCTTATAAACATATCATATGGGACTGGAACGGTACGCTCCTTGATGATTCGTGGATGGCTGTCATGGTCATCAACAACACCCTGGCAAAGCGGGATATGCCGATTATAGATCACGACCATTATCAAAAAATATTTGGGTTTCCGGTCATTGATTATTACCGCAGATTGGGATTTGATTTTGTAGAGGAATCATTTGAAGTGGTTGGTACAGAGTTCATAGATGGCTATGAGAAGCATAAGTATGAAGTCGATCTTCATGATGGTGTCAAAGAAGTCCTTTTGAAGCTGAGTTCGTTAAGGGCAAGCCATTCAATCTTGTCCGCTTATAAACAAAATACGCTGGATGAGTTGGTGGCTCATTTTGGACTCACTAAGCAATTTTTAAAAATTGTAGGCTTGGATAACCACTATGCCCATAGCAAGGTGGAAAATGGAATTCAATGGATGTCAGAACTGGGCATCGCCCCAGAGGATGTCCTCTTTGTTGGAGATACTGAGCACGATTTTGAGGTCGCACAGGCGATTGGCGTAGATTGTGTACTCATTCCTGGTGGACATCAAACCCGCGAAGCTTTGAGTAAAACAGGTGCAACTATTTTAGATAATATATCCGATATCTTACAATTAACCACGAAGAGCGCAAAGCACGCAGAGGTTACTTGAATATCTTAGAAAACAGCTTCAGACTGATTAGAGGACGAGCAAAAAAACACACTTTGCGTACTCTGCGATCTCTGTGGTTAGAAAAATGAAACCAACGATTTTTATAAAAGGAGAATGAAAGTGTCAAAAAGAACAATAGTAAGCATGCCAGGAGATGGTATTGGGAAACCGGTTTTAGAAGAGACCATCCGAGTTTTGGAAGCCGCAGGCTTTGAGGCGAATTATGTTGAGGGTGACATTGGTTGGGAATTCTGGCGAAGCGAAGGTAATCCATTACCTCAGCGTACCCTGGACCTTATTGCTGAGCACAAAATTGGACTGTTTGGTGCAATTACGTCAAAGCCCAAGGACGAAGCTTTTGAAGAATTAGATCCAGAATTACAGGCCAAGGGTTTGGTCTATTCAAGCCCCATTGTTGGTTTGAGACAACATTTTGGTCTGGATATCTGTTTACGTCCCTGTCGTACCTACAAAGGCAACCCTTTGAATTTTATTCGTAGAGCTGCTGATGGAGGTGTGGACGAACCGGGTGTGGATGTAGCTATTTTCCGCCAGAATACTGAAGGTCTGTATGGTGGTGTAGAATGGAGCAATCCACCTGAACAGGTTCATCAAGCCTTGATGACTCACCCAAAATTTGTCTCCAACTTTGGTGAAACGCCGGTGGAAGAGGTTTCTGTTTCTACTCGAATCTTCACCAAGAAAGCCACACAGAGAATTCTCCGAGCGGCTTTTGAACACGCCCAGAAATATGGTTATAAATCGGTGACTGTCTGTGAAAAACCAAATGTGATCCGTGAGACCTCGGGTATGATGTACAAGATGGCCCAGCAGATTCAGAAAACGGAATTCCCCGGAATCGAATTGTGGAATACTAATATTGATGCTCAGATGATGTGGTTGACCAAGAATCCTGAAAATTATGGTGTTATCGTTGCAGGAAACATGTTTGGCGATATCGTTTCTGATGGTTTTGCCGGCTTGATTGGTGGATTAGGATTTGCCTGTAGTGCTCAGTATAATCCTGAAACTGGAATTGGTGTATTCGAGCCGACGCACGGTAGCGCGCCGAAGTATGCTGGTTATCCGGTCTCCATCGTGAATCCCATCGCCATGGTTGAGTCTGCCTGCATGATGTTGGATTTCATTGATGAGCAAGCCATTGCCACTAAGATTCGCAAAGCAGTTGCTGAAGTTGTGGCTGAGGGTAAGGTTAGAACCTATGATATGGCCAAAATGACGGGTCGCGCTGATGTGGTTGAAAAAGGTGCCGCCTCGACTATTGAAATGGCAGATGCCATCATAGCAAAACTATAATAAAAACTACAAAAAGTTGAAACGCTTAACCGCTGAGGGCGCGAAGGACGCAAAGAGTATTTGATGACTAAGTTATCAGAAAATGAGCTTTCAGAGAAAATAATAGGGGCAGCCATAGAAGTGCACCAAGAGCTTGATCCTGGTTTGCTGGAATCTGTTTATGAGGCAGCTTTATTCTTTGTGTTACATACACTAGGGATTCCTGTTCAGAAACAGGTAATAAAAAGAGTTGCTAACAATCTCTAAAACCTCTGCGCCCTTTGCGTGCTCTGCGGTTATAAAACAATTAGTTTAATTCGCATAATTAGCGGTTGCTTATTATTTAAAGGAGAGAGAATTGGAAAAATCAATTGCAAGACAGATGGCAGAATTTGCTGTCGGTTTGAAATACGAAGACCTGCCTGAAGAGGTCGTCTACGAGGTGAAACGCTACCTCTATGATTCCATTGGTTGTGCCTTTGGAAGCATGGACACTCATGATGTAAAATCCATGCTGGAAATCTATCAGGAAATGGGGGGAGCAGGAGAATCGACAGTATTAGGATTTGGCGACAAAATGCCTGCAGTAAGTACTGCACTGGTCAATTCGTTGATGATTCGGGCTCTGGATTTCAATGATATCTATTGGAAGGACGATCCCAGTCATCCCAGTGATATAATGCCGGCTGCATTCTCAGTAGCCGAGAAGGTGGATGCATCCATGAAAGATGTGATTGTGGCCATCGTTCTGGCTTATGAATTTGAGATGCGATTGTGCCTGTTTGCCAAGCCTGGCGTCCGTGAACGCAAGTGGCACCATGCTACACTGACTCAGTTTGTGTCTCCCATCGTGGCTAGCAAAATGCTGGGTCTCAGTGTGGATCAAATGGTGAATGCCATTGGTATCAATGGATGTCATAATCACACCATTGGTTGTCCTACAGCTGGAAAATTGACCATGATGAAGAATACCGTGGACCCCATGGCCACACAGGCTGGTGTTTTCGCAGCGCTCCTAGCTCAGAAGGGCTATTCAGGGACTGAGAAAGTCTTTGAAGGCAAAGAGGGTTTTATGGATGCCTTTGTGGGTTGGAATGCCAAAGATGAAACCATGAATCCTACGGACATGGAAGGTCGCGATGGTGTGTCATCCTGGGCCTGGGATGTTGAAGCTCTGGTTGGCAAGTTGGGTGAGAGTTATAAGATTCTGGAATGTGGTATGAAGGCTTTCCCGACTGAAGCATTGACTCATACGCATATTTCTTGCGCCTTGAATGCCATGATCAATAATGATCTGGATTACACGGATATCAAGGAAATCAAGGTTACAGCATTTGCTCAGGCTTATGACATCCTTTTTGATCCCACGAAATATCGTCCTGAGTCACGGGAAACGGCTGATCACTCCTTACCGTATTGTATGGCGGCAGCCATTGTGGACAAGAAGATCACGACTCAGTCATTTTCGGATGAGAAGTTGAAGGATCCCAAGATTTTTGAAGTGATTGACAAGATCGTCGGTGAGCCTTCACTGGAGTTTGAGGCCATGTTTCCAGCCAAGCAACCTTCTAGAGTTGTGGTAACCACCAATGACGGACGTTCTTTTGAAGAATATCTGGAGTATCCCAAGGGTGATCCAAGAGAGCCCATGACAATTGAGGATCTCACTAACAAGTTTAATAGTCTCTCAGCAGACGTCTTAAATGAAGAACGTCAGCAGAGTATCAAGGACATGATTTTTAGTTGCGAGAATATTTCAGCTAAAGCATTTATGTCGGCCCTAGTTGTGTAACTAGCCAGGGCATGTAATATTGTGAGTAGGGTCGTAATGCCTTACGACCCTACTCATCCCTCCACTATAATTGAACGCTTATCCAGCGATTCCCCACATTGACAAGCCCTGGCTCGCCGACTATATTCACGCCGCTTATGCGTCATTAAGAGGTCTTTCTTGGTGTGTCATCCTGAGCCTGTCGAAGGGCGACACATACTAGAAATTCGACGCGTAAGAGAGTCCGCCTTCGTCTATAGGCTATGGCGGGACAAGTACTGATTGACTGCACCGCTGGCTCAATTGGTAGAGCAGTTGACTCTTAATCAATTGGTTCCAGGTTCGAGTCCTGGGCGGTGTACACAGAGAAGCCCTTAAGTAACAGACACTTAGGGGCTTCTTCATTTTAATTATAACCCATATAATTTTGATCTATGGCCAAGCCTTTTAGCCATAAATGGCCAATAAAAGTCATCAAAAGCCACGAATTGGCCACGGAGGGTTGGCCATGAGAGGTTGTCAACAAGGCCTCATTGTAGCTACTTGCTTTTGTTTATCAATCGATTATCATTATCTTGAGACGATATCTCCGAAACGCATTGGATAAGAATGAAGATTACTACTTGAGATCACTCGATTAGTCACGTGAAATCCCGAAGGGGGGATAGAATTAAATGATCAATGCCATTAAAGATTTTTTTCATTACAAGATTTTCAACACACCACCCATGCAACCATTCAGCACGCCACAAACTCTATATAAATATCGATCCTTTGATGATGGAGGATATAGCCTAAACATTCTGAAAACAGGTCACGTGTGGTTTTCTTCTGCAGACAAGCTTAATGACCCATTTGATTCAAGTCTTCCATATTCCTATGATATTCTCAATGAACAGAAGGTAAGGCACTGGACAAAAAGAGTAGCGATTAGAGCTGATGCTGATACTGACAAAAAGACTCTTGAGGAAATGATAGATACTTTTATTGATGGTCTTCGTAATGACCCCAAAGAATTAGCTCGAATTGAAGAGTACTACCTGGATTTAAATTATTCACGCTATGGAGTATTTAGTCTTACTCCTCACAAAGATAATTTATTGATGTGGTCGCATTATGCAGAAAGTCATACGGGGTTTTGTATAGGATTTGACAAGGATGTAATTGGGTCAATCCAACAAAACTGGATAAGACGAAAAAGATTGCTTTCTTTAGAAAAAATAACATACGCACGAAAAGTCCCAAAAATCAATTTTTTTAATTCTATGGAGTCAGACAGGTGGGCAAAGGACCTAGTAAAATTACTTGTTACAAAATCAATTGACTGGAAATACGAGGATGAGTTCAGGCTATTAGCCTGGGATTCTACTAATATGGCGATTGACTTAAGTTTTGATTCAATATCTGAAATTGTACTTGGCTGTAGAATTTCAGATGATAATAGGGAAATGCTCTTAAGGACAATATCTGAAATTGGCCTAAAAGCACCCGTCATTCAGGCCTCACGTTCAAAAAACAAGTATGAGTTGGAGTTTAACCAGATAGCGTAACTGGACATAATGTACGTTAACTGATCCAAGATTTGTAAGCTTCGTCGCTTATCATATCCTACAACTTGGACGACGGAAAATCATCAAAGTCAGATTGATTTACTTTACGAGAGGTATTGCGTCGGAGCAAAAAAAGGGGATGCGTTTACATTGCGTCAGACCGACGCAAAACTAGCAACGCGGTGGTCTAAGTCTTGCAGGCCAACGTTTAAGGTCCGACGCAGCGCTCAGGAAATGTTTTACAAACGTATTCTACATCATATAATCCGACGCAAAACGACGCAAAAGATCTCAAAATTGCGTCGAATTGCTGAAAAATGAGCGACACAGTGAAAAATCAAACGCAAAATGCAACGCAAACGCACAAAGAGGCAGCGACGCAATAATAGTGCGACGCACTCTAGGCTTTTGTGTGGACCATTTGTGTCCGACGCACTAGTGAAACGACGCAGAAAATGCAGCTTTTTTCAATTCTGGTAAAAACGCACGAAAATGAGCGACGCAGATAAAAACGACGCAAAAGTATTATATGAGATGGTGACTGTATTCCACTACAACCCATTGAAGTCCCTCCCTATGTTTGCATGGTGTTTAGTCGTTGTCTTTCCCGAGGCATTAACCCTTTACATCTTCCAAAGAGAACCAGTGAATCAAGATCCTTGCGATGAAGGAGAATTGTTGACTTCTCTTTCATTTGGTCAAGTCTATAAGATTTGAGTTTCCCCTCCTTAATGAGTCCTCGGACACTTGTTACCCCACATCTCAAATACTCTCCTGCCTCTTTCAGGGTGTACCAGGTCATTGGCCTGTTCTGCTGTAGGATTCTCTGAAGTATTGATTGAAATAGCTCCAAAACCTCAGGTGACATTTTTAACAATAATTCGTCAACACTGTATTGGCCTTGCATAATTCATCCTCCGTGTAAAATGATACTCTTCAACAAACCGTAAAATCAGATTGGGCATCCACAAAGGCCCCAATTTCTAATACTCCTATTGGTAAATGTAGGGAAGCTGGGGCAGGTAGCTCCTGCCCAGAGTATTAGTGAGACATATCAACTCTTCAAATATTTTCTATAATCTTCCTTTGACCATCTCTATATTATCGTATTAATATTCCGCTCTTTCGAATTTGGTTGATTAAGTACAGAAGGATTGTGGATTCTATAATCCCTGAACTTGCTGTGTTCGCACAGTTCCCAATCATCCATATTTGAATTTGTTGGAATACATCAACCTAAGGTTGGTTGATGGCAAACTCCTTAAATCCAAGGAGGGTGAAATGAAAAACACAATCATTCCCCAACGTACAGTTTCTAAAATTAACAACGTGACAGTTGCTGTGATTATTGCGACGCATAACCGACCTGAGTTACTAAAAACCAGGTCACTTCCTTCTGTCTACGGGCAAACTATCATGCCAGATTTCATAATTCTGGTAGACGATTCTTTGGCGGCAAACAGAGTTGCGAATAAACAAGTATTTGATGCGTTACCTGTCACTGAAGCAAAACCTGTCTACCTCGAGAACTACCGAACCAAAGGGGCTTCAGGGGCCTGGAATACCGGCTTAAAATGGTTGATGAGTAATGTCAGTGACTTGAGTAAAACTTTTGTAGCAATCCTGGATGATGATGATGAATGGGAAATCAATCACTTGGAATCTTGTGTAGGAGCCAATCCCAGCAATAAGCTGGACATGATTGTATCAGGTATCGTCCGACATGAGACCGGCAAGCCACCCAAGAAGCAATCAATTCCCTCCGCTCTGGATGTTGAGGAGCTTCTAATCAGCAATCCTCATATTCAGGGTTCGAACCTATTTGTGCGTCTGGAGACAGTCCTTCAGGCAGGTCTTTTTGATGAGGCGATGAAATCCTCGACGGATCGAGATCTGTGTATTCGTTTAGCCGATCTTGGAGCACTGCAAATCGGTAAGAATGACAACCACACGATTCTCCACTATGCATCTGAGGAGGATGAATCGAGGCTATCTAGACCAGGATCCGTTCAGCGAATGGATGGACTCAACTACTTCTATCAGAAATACCGTGGAAGAATGTCTTCCCGTCAGGAGTCAGCGTTTATTGCCAGAGCTCAACAGTTATTTCAGCATGACCCCAGGACAGACCAGGAGGCCACATCAACAACCTTCGAAGTAAAGACTGAGCAAGCAACAACACTTGAAGCTGGAGCTCCTCTGGCACTCATTGTTGGTGTGATTGGAGATCCACTACACCCAGGACGAATTGAGAGACAGATCGATGATTTCCAGCACCTCATGAAGGAGGGGCAGTTCGTTAGTATTGATTATCTCATCCTTGAAAATGGCAATCGCTCACCAAGAACGGAATCTCCTTTTCTCAAGTTAGAATCTAACATCAATCGGTCCTCAGGAATTCGTTGTCACCTCTTCACCATTGAAGACCAGATCAAAGATGCCCAATCAGCTGTATTTGGTCCAAAGTTCGCAAGAGCCTTTAAGCGGGTAGGCTTGGGTCAAGCTCGAGCCATGCTTCAGAGGTACTCATACGGATTCATGATACGAAAACCCGGGGCAATCACATGGGTTCTTGATGATGATAAGCGCCTCGGGGCACTTATCTCGACCGAGAATGGAATTTTTCGAAATAAATCAATTCCTTACCATAAACTTTTGTGGAAACTCAAGCATGAAAAGCCTTCGATTGTGGTGGGTGTGGACACTGATTCACCACCATTGCCTTTCCTGAGCACCATCAGAACGCAATTAGGCGACCTGTATCATAATCTTTCTTGGCTTGGAAACCTGAACCCCAATTCAATTCTGCCAAACAGACACCCAGAGAATGTGGCTGCGCGTAAAAGATGGGCAGATTACTACTATGATCTATCGAGGGCAGAAACCAGCCAACTTGAATACCCCTTTTGGATGATCCCTGATGGATCCGACGAAACAGTGCAGGAAGCATTCAGGCGTTTGTCATCAGCGCTCAACGAAATCCTGCATGGAGAGGAGATTTTCCGGCCGCTCTGTTTATCGTGGGATACTCTAGGAAATATTGTTGAAGGCTCTGCCTGGCACCGGGGTGGAAATACTCTCTTCTTTGACCCCAAAGCTTTGTTGGATTCCGCTGAGATCCTCGTCCAAGAACCCTGGTCCAGCATGCGAAGGACCGACATGGTACGGACCCTCTCTAGCATGAAGCTTAATAACAAGTCAGTCATAAAAGCCAACATCCCCGTCCTGCACGATCGCTCAGATCGTTCGGATACGCAACTGGATTTGAACGCATTGGCACGAGATGTCCAAGGATATGCTCTATATTCAGCTTTGAATGATATGATAGAACTTCATCAAACCGCCACATCTAAGAAGGACGGCTTCGAACGTCAGCTCCATTTTGATAAAATGGTAGATCGTGGTTGTGATCTCTACATGAAGTACCGTGAAGAACGCTGTGCCGCTTATGTGCTTTCATCTTATCGTGTTCAAGGTTTGATCACCTCCATACGTCACATCCTTAACCAGAGAAAATGGTGGCAATCAGATTCAAGATTCGGAATTTTGCTTTCGGAGTTACACCACTCTCTTGGTGAGATTGACATGGGGCAGCAGAATCTCGATCTGAGAAAACTAGTTGAATCGAGTGATGGCCTTAAACGAGCAGAGTTACAGGAGTACTTCCAGTATTTCCTCTCCCAGCCCTCATCAGATCGACTGAGACCAGTTCTGCACTTAGATTGCCTAGAGCAAAGGGTGGCTGAAAAACGATTGGAGATTGCAGAGGATCAGATCTCAACTCTTGCTAATGTTAAAAATTTGAAGCTTCTTGGAGCAGGGTCAGAGGGAGTCGTTTTAACAGATGGAACCTTAGTATACAAGTACTTCGACTATTGGAAAACAGTAGATGTGGATCTCGGTAAGCCATATATCAAAGACCTCGTTGACCGATGGAAGGATACAAAGTGCCTGTATCCTCTTTTGCATTTCTGGGAGCATGGATCTCATAGTGTACTCGCCTATCCATACGAACAAAGCACACCTTACATAGGTGGGTATGGAAAGTCCCTGATTCAACTACTTCAGGAATGTCGAAAAGTGGGGATAGTTTGTCGCAACATCCATCCGAAGAATTTGATTGTCGTTGGAGATAAGGTCCGACTTATTGACTATGGTTCTGATATTCGTCCCTATTCTGATGATGAGTTTGAGAAGATGTGCCAACGTGCCTGGTTGACCTGGCGTTGGCATCATTTAAACGATCTCAATGCATTGATGAGAAAGGTACTGGCTAATCCAGACCTACCAGAAATGACCGGGTATCAGGATTTCCGCATTGCAATCGCCCCCCCCGATCCAGACTCAACAAAGGATATGCTTCTTGAGAAACTGATAATGGAAGTTGCCCCTGACAGAGTTCTCGATTACGGTTGTGGCAAAGGAAAGCTTGCACATCGAATTGCCCGCCAAGGGGTTGATGTAAAAGCATGGGATCCAAATCCCACACTGAGGGAGAGGTGGGGTGAATACCCGAAAGAGAGTATTGAATTTGGTGACAAGAGTCTTCTCCAAACACTTCTAAAGGATGAAACAAAATTTGATGTAGTCGTCTCCGGCCAAGTACTCTGTACGATACCAGAAGGAGACCAGTACACTGAGATACTGAAAAACATAAGGAAATTGGTTGCTGAGGATGGACGAGTACTCATCAGTATTTGCAATCCATACTTTTCAGATGGGGGTGATACAACATATATGACCAAAGCTCTCCCTAGTAACGCCGATTACGAAACAACTGTGAAGTATTCAGCTAGGCATGGTATTACTGACAATAAGCTGATTGAATATCATAGGGCTCCTTCAAAGTTTGAACGTGATATGAGAATTGCTGGCCTGCAGCCAGTGAAATTCCACCAACCCACTACAGTAGACTCAGATAGGTTTGAACCATCTGCCGACTCTCTGATATTGGAGGCTGTCCCTGTCCCTCCTCTGGTAGCTTCGGTGACCCTCATGATAAAAGCATGCTTGATGGAATATGCAACGATTGAGCATCAAGTGAAGCATCTCGTCAAGCAACTCGAATCGCCTCGCTCATTCTCCGAACGCATACTCGTTGTTGACACTAAAAAGGATGGATTTATCCGTCAGTATGCGGATCCTGATCGGGAAGCCTTCAATTGTGCTGTGGATAAGCTGCTCAGACACGGCATCATAGATCGGGTCGTTTGGGCTCCAGGGAGTAAAGCAGACATTCGGAACCTCAATCAGCGATGGTTTGGGATGGATACAACAGCAACACACTCAATGAATGGAGCTCCATTAGTAGCACCCCTCAATGGTATTGATCATTGCTCAAGTGAGTATATCCTTCAAATCGATTCTGATGTGCTAATTGGGAGAGAAGATGCCCAGCATGATTATCTGAGAGACATGATTGATGTATTCAAAGAGGATCCTGCTACCCTTACGGTCGCCTTTAATATTGCAAATCATGAATCGAAGCAATACACGTATGAGAATGACGGCCTACCGTGGCGAGTTGAAGTAAGAGCTGCAATGTTACACAGGGAACGGTTATTCTCTCAACTCCCGCTTCCCAATCCTTGTTCAAATGAAATTTTGGAATACAGCTGGCATCGAGCTTTGGATGTTGCAGTAAAAGCGGGACAGGTTCGATCCTATAGAGGCGGAGATTCCAGAACATTCTTTGTCCACCCTGAAAACTCAATCAAAACATCCCCTGATGAGTGGATGCTAATAATGGATCGGATTGAACAAGGCATAATACCTGCGATCCAGTATGGGAATGTCAATCTCCACGAAAATATTGGAGCATGGATGGAGCCTACTCGGGCTGAGCGATTCGTGTTCCTTATTTTTGGAAAAGACGTTCTCCCTGGGAGATTCCAGCGTTGCTTCGACTCATTGCTCGCCCAGAATGAAAAGGATTGGGGAGCAATCATTATCGATGACGGTTCAGACCCTAGAGTTCAGGAGTATATATATAACGCCACATCAGGGTATCGCGATAAAGTCTCAATATTATTAAACCGAACCCCCAGAGGAAAAATGGAGAATACCACTCTATCTATTCGGACCATCTGCACAAACCCAGAGAGTGCTATCCTCACACTGGATATGGACGATGTACTATTGGGTCAATCGGCTCTTTGTACTATTAAAGAGGCTTATGATAATGGAGCTGATGTAACTGTAGGATCCATGCTCAGGACCGATAAGGATGTGACATATCCAGTCTGTTTTAAGGATCCCAGAACAAATCGCCAGAATAATCTTTGGCAGCATGTTCGAAGTTTTAAGAAAAAATTATTTGATGCTGTTCCAGATGACTACCTGAGGGTTAATGGTGAATACCCTTGTCTTGCAGACGACTGGGCAATTATGATCCCCATTACAGAGCTATCATCCTGTCCCATCCATATCCAAACGCCACTCTATCTCCACGAGCCATCAGGTGCTGGCAAGCGTGAGGATCGAGATGAGCGTGAAAGAATCATCCATGAGATTGTCACGAAACTCAGCCTAAGGAGGGCAATATGACCACAGTTGAGAGAGTAAGGATGCCCGTTGCCATAGTTGGAAGTGCACGGTGCCATAAAGACTCAGATACATATCGATTAGCATTTGAAACTGGTCAGCTGCTTGTAGACTCAGGCTTTAGAGTGATGACTGGAGGGATGGGCGGGGTCATGGAAGCCGCCTGCCTTGGCGCGAAGTCATCACCAGTCTACAGAAATGGGGATACGATCGGCATCCTTCCAGGGCATGGATTCTCTGAAGCGAATGAGGCAGTTGACATCGTATTGCCAACTGGATTGGATCTTTATAGAAATGGTCTGGTTGCCCATGCTAGTACTGTGATTGCGGTGGGTGGTGGTGCCGGTACCTTGTCAGAAGTTGCACTCGCTTGGTCCCTAAAAAGGTTGGTTATTGCATACCGTATTGATGGGTGGAGTGGTCGGTTGGCGGACACACGCATTGATGACCGAATCCGCCATGCCTCAATCAGTGATGACATGATATACGGAGTGGACTCAGCACGGCAGTGCCTTGCCCTCCTTCAAAAGTTGCAACCAATGTATGAGTCATCACATCGAGGAATCGCTTGAGAATTAAAATGCGGGGGAGATTATATCTAGTATAATGCACCCAATAATGCTCCCTGGCCATTTCCACAAACTGTGTTAGTGAACTATTGTAGATATTATGAAATAAACCTAAGGAGTTGAATCTTGATAGATAATGAAGAAAGGTCGACTGCTAAATTTGAAGTGCTGGATAAGATTATCGATGGGTTTAATTCTGAAGACGAGTTCAGGATTACCAATGTTTTTTTAGATGGGGGAGTCGTGTCCCCATTTGGACGACTAAAAAGAGCTGCCCTGAATCAATCTAGCGATGAAAGTGCATCTCTAAGTCGATATGGTATATGGGCATCGACAGTTAGAGACAATCTCATTGAGGTTGATAGAATGATCGCCTCAGGTAATCTGTTGGAGGCGAAAAAAACCCTTTGCCGATCGGCCAACTCTGTAGCAGCGTTTGCTGAAATACAGGGCCATTTTGAGTCTCATGGTGTTAGCAACCCTGGACAGCTAATTTCAAAGATTGAAGCTACAATTAAGTGACGACTTAGGGGTTTTCTACCCACTTCTCGAGCTCTTTACTTTTAACCCAATTTGCATAGATCTCAGTTGTCCGAATGGATTTATGACCGAGGAAAGTTTGTAAGACCTCTTTTGGCACTCCACGATCCAACATGCTATGGGCGTAGGTGTGTCTGAATGTATGCAGATTAATGAATTTCTCTCTCACAATATGAGGTTCAAATAGCTCCTGTACCCTTCGCCGGCAATATCGTCTTTGGCGGTCTGATGAAAGCTCAGGGAACACAAGTTGATCATCATCTCGCGCTTGGATTCGTTCACCCAGGGTTTCAATTACGTGCTTAGGAATGGGAATATTTGTCATCCAATCGCCTGTTTTTCGCATTTGAAAACTAAGATAGCAGCCATCAAATGAGCTGGCTTTCATTCCAAAGGCATCGGTGGGGCGGATTCCCGTGAAAAGTAAGAAGTAGTAATAGTCGTAAAATTCTCCAGCAACGGAAAAGATCTTTTCAAGCTCCTGGTCAGCGAAATGATATCTGGGTCTTCGCTTCACAGGATCGGGAAATCGTCTTATGGGGAGCCAAGGGTTTTTAGGAATCCAGTCGTTTTCAACACAGAACCTGAAGAAACGTTTATAGAGACTAATCTCTCGATTAATGGTGGATATAGCTGGCGTCGTTGTGAGCTTTTCTGGTGAGAACTTGTACTTATTACGTATTTCTTGATTCATTCTGTATATGAGATATTGACGAGCGTGGAGAACCCCAACAGATCTAATGTTAGTTGTTCCATCTTTCTCACAGAATGACTGAAAAGAACGTAAACGACTATCGATTTGCATAACATGGGCATGAGATACTGAGAAGAGTTCAACAAATATTAGGAATTCCAGGATTGCTGAGGACCACGACAACCTCTCGGGGCGCTGGTTAAGACAATCTATGGATCGCTCTCTTTTAATAGTATCGAATAGCTTGTAGGCTTCATCCTTGAACTCTGACAAGCATCGCTTATAACGCTTACCATCGATGGATACATCAACATAGTATTTGGTTATCCCCTTGTTGGTGGTTCTCTCATATATTATTGCCATTCAGATACTCCTTTGGTTATTCAGCTCTAAGGTTGTTGAGATATTATGTCTTATGGGGGATGTGTGGAGTCAGACCAATTCGGTTCATTTGATCTAAATAAATAAGAGATACTTTGGGCGGCTAACAAACCGTAAAAGGAGCCAATAATGAGCCCAAAGTCAGAAGTAGAGAGACGAGTAAAAGCG
>Ga0257125_1001664_pt1 | contig 21478 bp, 20 predicted proteins | sample SI106_200metaG_FD_190183 | JGI IMG/M metagenome (GOLD analysis project Ga0257125, IMG submission 190183) | Marine microbial communities from Saanich Inlet, British Columbia, Canada - SI106_200 | ecosystem: Environmental > Aquatic > Marine > Inlet | place: Canada: British Columbia | collected... | reverse complement strand
TTTTTCCGACGCTACCAGTAATCCCAATGATTTTGGGCTGATATTTCTTAATTACCGCTATACTTAGCAATTTTAGGGTAAAATATAGTATTTTCTTCATAATCTAACGATTTGGTGGAATCTGGTAATATTCTAGCAGAAATTTAGCAATTTCGCCAAATAATGGCGCAGCTGTATCAGCTGAAAATCTAGCTGCTGTTGGAAAATCTAACTTGGTGATCATAGTAAATTTTGGATTCTCCACTGGTGCAAAACCAATAAAATTATGAATAGTCTTATCTATTGAATATCCTTTTGTTTCTGGATCGGCTACTTGAGCAGTTCCTGTTTTACCAGCCACATAATATCCAGGCACAGCTGCCTTACCAGCATGGCCACTATCTACCACTTGTACCAACATAGCTGCTAAGGTAGCTGCCGTACTTTCACTTACTACCTTGCGAATAATTTTTGGCTCAACACCATCGATTTTACCATTACTAAATTTTACTTGCTCAACTAAATACGGTTGCACTAAATTACCACGATTAGCTAAAGCATTGAAAGAATTTAACATTTGCAAAGGTGTAGCTGTAATACCTTGACCATAAGAAGCAGTGGCTTTATATGTATCACCTCGTTTAGACAAAGAGAAAATATCTCCTTTGCTTTCTTGAGAAATTGATAAACCAGTTATTTGGCCAAAACCAAATTTCTCCATATAATTTTCGTATATTTTATTTTTAATATCTTGAGTAGCAAAAATAACACCCGTATTCAAAGAGGCAGCTAATACTTCTGTCATATCGACCATACCATGAGCCTTGCGGTCTGAATTTCTAACAGTAAAACCACCGGCAAATTTTATTTCACCCTTATCTTCATAAATAGTATCTGCTGTTACTTTACCAGTATCAATAGCAATAGCCATAGCTACAGCTTTCATCACTGATCCCGGTTCATAAGCATGATAGACTGCTTGATTATTATATACATCAACCGTTTCTACCTGATTATATTGATTAGGATCAAAACTAGGGAAAGTGCACATCGCTCGAATAGCTCCGGTGTCAGTTTCCATGATGAGCACACTACCACCTTCTGCATCATACAAAGCCACTGCTTTTTCCAATGACTTACAGGCCTGGTATTGAACAGTGCGATCAATGGTTAAAACCAAATCCGCACCATCTTTGGCATATGCTTGTAAACTAGAAAATGGCAACAAACGACCTCCGCCAGCTCGATCGGCGATCATTTGGCTACCAGTGCCTGCTAATTCTTCCTGCCAAAATCCTTCTACGCCATATTTACCAACTCTATTAACACCATCTTGATCATAACCTAAAAATCCCAAAATATGTGCACCAATTTCTTTGTCTGGATAATATCGCAATATTTCTTTGTTCCAATGAATGCCAGCTGTATAAACTTTATCTTTTTCTAATTTATTAATATTAATATCATCAATAAGTACAGCTAATTTTTCTTCCAAATTTTTAACCTGACTTTCCGTAACATTCTTTTTTATTCCTTCATATTTGTCATTGCCTTTTTTTAATTTATCTAAAATAAGTTCTCCTCGAGTCTGAGCGACCTCGGAGTCGAAGACAGAATCAAGCTCTAAAACCTCTACCAAAATATCTGTAATATTTTGTGGTCGGATTATTTCTGTTGGATTGGCATAAACCTCATAAGTAATCTGATTAATTGCCAAAGGATAATATCCGCTATCTTGCTTATTATTAGTTAAGGCAAAAATCTCTCCTCTTTCTGGTAAAATATTCTCTATGGCCTGATGTTGTCTAGCTGCTATTTGCGTATATTTATCGTGTTGTAAAATTTGTAAATAAAAAAGACGCCCAATAATGGACATAACTAACAAAAAAATAACCCACTGTAGGATATTAATACGAAAATTACTAATTAAATACCGGTTATTATTTCGTCTGGTAAAATACATTATAAATAAATTATCTTAGAGCCATTGCCTCTTTGCTGTCGGTCAAATAATAAATATCTTCTGTCTGTACAAAACTTAAACCTTTACTCATATCTTCAATTCTTTCAATAGTTTGCAGGCTAGTTGCCTCTACGTTTAATACCAAAATATTATGTTCTAATCCTTTAATTTCTTGTTTAAAACTATCCACTTCAAAACTTTGATTAGCAGCATGATTAATAGATACCATGTAAACTAGCCACAAACAAACTAAACCTACTAACGATAATTTTTTTATCTTATGCATAAATGGAAAGATTGTTTGTAATTTGATAAATTTCATTTTTGTTTTTGTTTTTTATTTTAAATTTTTTCTATTACTCTTAATATTGCACTACGACTACGCCAATTCTTTTTAACCTCTACTTCTGTTGGCTTAATACCTTTTTTAGTAATACGTTTTACTTTTGCTTCTTTATCACAGATACAAACTGGAGCGTCTATTGGACAAATACAGGTTGCTGCCTGTTCTTTGAAATATCTCTTTACTATCCGGTCTTCTAAAGAATGGAAGCTAATAACTACCAAGCGTCCACCAACTGGTAATATTTCAATGGCTTGCGGTAAAACCTCTTTTACATTGGTCAATTCTTCATTAACAGCAATACGCAATGCTTGGAATATACGTGTAGCCGGATGAGTTTTAAAGCGTGCCGTGTTCTTTATATGCAAAATCCCGAGTATGACGGAGACGAACATGGAAGTTGTAAATTTTTGTTTTTGTTTTATCCACGAACTTCTATATTTAATGATGCCTGTTGCCAGGCGTCGGGCTTTTGGTTCTTCGCCATACTCTCGGAAGATTTTGATTAAATCATCTTCAGACCAAGTTAGGACAATATCAGCTGCAGTCAAAGTTTGATTCTGATCATCAAAACGCATATCCAATGGTCCGTCGTCTTTAAAAGAAAAACCTCTATCTGCTTTATCTAGTTGATCTGATGATAGACCAAGATCAAAAATTATTCCCTGAATTACCGGTAGCTCTGTATGTAGTTTTTCTAATTCTATTTTTAAATTAACGTAACTTTTATTTATAATGAACAATCTATCTTGATAATCTTTTAATCTTTTTTCTGAAGCCTTAATTGCTCGCTGATCAAGTTCGAAAGCTAAAACTTTGCCCTCTGGCCCATTCTTTTTTAATAAGGCTTCTGTATGTCCTCCACCACCCAAAGTGCCATCAATAAAGTGCTGTCCGCTCTGTGGCTGTAAAAACTGCACTACCTCCTCCAATAGCACGCTCTGATGCTGATAATCTGAATTCATAATTAAATACCCAAATCAACCAAGCCTTCGGCAATATCACCACTATCTTTATCTGTAACAGATTGATACTTATTCCAAACTTTCTCGTCCCAAACTTCTAAACGATTATACAAACCAGCTAAAATTATCTTTTTATTTAAACCAGCAAACTTTTTGAGATAATCAGGCATTATCATTCGTCCTTGTTTATCTACATTAACATCCATTGCTCCAGCTAACATCAAACGAGAAAATGCTCGAGACTTAGCTTGGCTAATTGGTAGATCAGCTAAACGTTTTACTAATTTATCCCACTCTTTTTTAGTATAAATAAATAGACAATTATCTAAACCTTTGGTAATAATTGCCCCATCATTAAAAAATTTACGAAACTTGGTCGGTACCGCTAAACGATTTTTATCATCTAAATTGTAGTTGTACTCTCCAATAAACATACTTATCCACAGCTACCATTATTAATCCCCCACTTTTCCCCACTTTTTAGGTTATTAATACCATTATACTCCACCATAATACACAGTGTCAATCAAGATGCTGTGGAAAACTAAAAAAACAGCCTCTTTAGCTGTTTTCTAAATAATGTTTATTAAATTTATTTACTTATAGTAAATTTTGGTGTTTTTTTACTTATCGTTATTTCAGCTTCTCGCTGATATTCTGGTTTAATTGCTTGAAAATGCTTTTGTTTCTTTATTTGAGTTACAAGACCCTCTATCTTTAAGTCATCTTTATAATAAAAATCAGCTACTGTGGATATGTTTAATTGCCAACCCAAGGTATTGATAATAGTCACCTGTACTTTAACTTGTGTTAAGCTAGCTTGCTTTATAGCTAGACCTAAACCATCTATATCGCCTAACTTTACTTTTTCTTTACCCAAAAAAACATCTAGCTCAGCTAGAATATTTTCTTGGCCTTGCTGCATGGCAAATCGATGCTTTTTCTCTATCTCATCTACCAAAATCCATTCAGCGCTATTATTATCTAAAATGTTTAAAATCAAATTCATCTAATTGTTTTTTCTTAAGATTTTTAGATATTTTATCAACTATCACAATATGTTCTTGAGATAAAATATCATAAATAAACTTATCAGTTATTTCCACTCTATAGATATAATCACTTTTAGACATAAAGGTATAGCGTAAATTCTCTATCATCCCTTCAGCAATTTTCTCTAAAAATTTATAGAAATCTGCCTTTTTTACTTTACCTACGATCAACACATCGGTCTTAGTCGGTATATTAGACAAATTTCCAGTAAAAATTAACAAACTAAGACCAGATAATTTAGACATTTTATCAGCAATATGCATCTCTTCTAAGGTAATTGCCTTAAAAACTAGATTTTTCAACTCACTTAATAAAGCGAAGTCTTTATTAGCAAAATAAGACTTTTTACCTTTCTTAATCTCGGATTTCAGCAAGCCAAATTTGACCAAATTATCAAGTTCTCGTCTTACAGAGTTAAGTTGGCCACCTAAATTCTTAGTTAATTCACGCACAAAAATTTGCTCATCCAAATGCAAGCAAAAATAATTAATAATTTTTGTACGAATAGTTGAACCAAGTATTTGTTCAAGCATATTGATTTATTTACTAAATAGACTAAATATAGTATAATATTATTTGAAAGAAATGTAAAATGTCTCACTTAGAATATAACAAACTTTTTGTACATGACCACATAAATGCTCGTGAATTATCCGAGGTTTATTTTAGTGATGCTAGTGAGCGTGGACAACTATTTTTAATCTTGGAAACTCCTAAAAATAAAATCAATCAACAACCAATGATCGACCAAATCATTGAGGCTTTAACGCATCATTTTATTTCTAGTCCTCAAGATGATCCAGAATTATTATTAGAAGAAATTTTACAAGAACTTAACCAAATTTTACCAGAATTAAATACCCATAAAATTAAAAATTGGCTACAAACACTAGATATTGTTGTTGGCATCATACATCAAGACAGTGTTTATTTAGCCAGCATTGGAAATGTCGGCGGTTTATTAATCCACAGTAACCAGACCACTCAAATTCTAGAGGCAAATACAGATTTTGATCCTAGCAAAATTTTTACAGATATAGTTTCTGGTCAATTAGACACTGGAGATGCTTTAATTATATCTACTAACGCTTTATTTGATTACATTTCCGAAGAAAAAATTAAAAGAATCATCAAAAAATACACCCCTCAAGCGGCAGTTGTCCAATTTAAACAACTACTAGACACCGTTCCTGATTTTGTTACTTTCAATTCATTAGTAATCAAACGCCCTAGTGGACATGATTTAGATATACCAAATGAACAAACACAAATCAGCGTACAATCTGACGATGATAACGATAATGATGGTATTATTGAAGCACAGAGTACAATTCAAACAAAAGATCATAAAACAAAACATCGCAAATCAACCCGTACTAAACTTGTTTTTGATAAAGATGGTCTAAAAAATATCAAAATCTTTCAAATATTCGTTCAAATATGGCAATTTGCTAAAATATATTTTAATTTTGTAGCTAAAATATTTACTACTACTGGACACTATATCAAAAATGCTTGGCTATTTATCTTTTCTAGCCAATATCGACAAGACAGAGAAAGCAACATCTTACAAACAAGTCAAAAATCAATTAACAAACGTGTCAATTGGTTTAGTAATTTAAGCTGGCAAAAAAAAGTGTTACTAATTAGTGTAATTGCTGTGTTATTGATATTTTTACAAAGTTTAGTATTTTTAACCCAAAAACAAGCCATCAACAAACAAGAAGATGCCTATGACAAATCAATTCAGGCAATCAATAATAGTCTTAATGAAGTAGAAGCTAGTTTGATTTATGATGATGAAAAAAGAGCAGAAGAATTATTACTAAACATTCAAGATATGCTAGACAGCTTAGAGTCTAGCTCACCAAGTCAAGAAGAAGAACTAAACACCGCCAAAGAACAAGCTGTCCGCATGCTTAATAAAGTTCGTCATATTAATTATGTCGATTCTCCTTTGGAATTATTTGATCTTAGTGAACTTAATCAATCAAAACAAATCGTCCAAAAAGACGGACAATTTTATATTTTAGATCAAGAAAATTTATATATTCTCGAGGAACAATCACCACGTGTTTTAACTAGTTATCCTAATGGAAAAACACTAGCTGATTGGCCAAATAAAAATCAACTTATTATAAGTGGCGATCAAGAATATGTTATTTTTAACTTAGATGATCAGCAAATAGACTCATTTAGCTTTACTCAAAGTGTCGGCAATACTAGCGTGCAAGACATGTCTATTTATAGCAACAATCTATACGTGTTAGACACTATAGCTAGCCAAATATTCAAATACCCGGAACGTGGTCAATCATTCAGTAATGGCGTTAACTGGCTGCAAGATGATATTGATCTAAGTGATGCTAATAGTTTTACTTTAGATGGCGATATGTACGTCATGTTTAACAGCGGACAAATACTAAAACTTCGCAAAGGCTCTCGGGATATTTTTAATTATCATCAACCACATCCAAAATTAGGCTCCAAAGCAATTCTCAAAACATTCACAGATTCTGATTATCTATATATTATTGATCCAGATAACCAACGAGTAGCTATTTTGGACAAAGAAGGCAACATCAAAGATCAATACACTTCACTTAAATTTGATAATCTAGTTGATCTAGCAATAGACCAAGAAGAAAAAGCTATTTATTTACTCAATGGTAATCATCTATATCTATTAGCTATTAATGAATAATTAAAGTACAAAAAAACAAGCTCATTTACGAGCTTGTTTTTTATTTTTGAAAATTCTTATTTCAAAGTTACAGTACCACCAGCTTCGGTGATTTTAGCTTTCATTTCTTCAGCTTCTTCTTTTTTAACACCTTCTTTGATAACTACTGGAGCACCATCAACCATATCTTTAGCTTCTTTTAAGCCTAGTTGAGTAATTTCTCTAACTGCTTTGATAACACTGATTTTTTTGTCACCAGCGGCGGTTAATTCAACATTAAATGCTGATTTTTCTTCAGCAGCTTCTTCGCCAGCTGGAGCACCAGCGGCAGCAACAGCAACTGGAGCAGCGGCTGAAACACCAAATTTATCTTCTAAAATTGTTACCAATTCAGATAAATCAAGCACTGACATTTTTTCGATTTCTTCGATAATACCTTTAAATTTTGCAGGTACCTCTACTTCTTTTTTTACTTCTTCTGACATAATATTATTGATTTATTAATAAATTAAAATTATTCTGTAGGTTTATTATCTTTAATAGCGCTTAGAACGCCAACTAAATTACGTAAATTACCATGTAATACATTTACCATACCAGAAATTGGAGCTTGCAAGCTGCCAACAACTTTGGATAATAATTCTTCTTTAGATGGTAAAGTAGCCAATCGTTTTACCATTTCCGGTAAAATCAATTTATTTTCCAAAATTCCTCCACCAATACTTAAGGTTTCGTTTCCTTTAGAAAATTTATTTAAAACACTAGCAGCCGCAACCTCATCGTCATAAGAAAAAGATAAAGCTACTGAGCCAGACAAATCATTGATTTGATCTGAGCCTTCCATTTCAGCTAATACTTTTTTTAACAAAGTCTTTTTGACTACTAAGTATTCTCCTCCGACCTTTTTTAATTCTTTTCGTAAATCTTCAGCTGTTTTCACACCCAAACCATTGTCTGAGGAAAAAACCACTGATTTACTGTCATTCAACTTATCTTGAATGCTTTTTAATGCTTCTTTCTTTTGTTCTTTAGTTTTTGGCATATATTTTTTTATTAAAAAAATCTGCGAATTTACCGCAGACAATGAAAAATGACTAATATTCTCACCTCGGCAGGATTTATATTCTAGCTAATATTAGCTAAAAAACCCACTATCTTTGGTAAATTTATTTAATTTGTATCAATATTATATAGTAATTATCTAAATATGTCAAATATATCTTGACAAACTCTTAATCTAAATATTTATATTTATTTTGCAAATGCTCATCATAAGTTTTACTATAAATTGCCTCCCCTTCCGGAGTAGTTAAAAAATAATAATATTCATTGGCTGTTGGATAGATCACTGCTTCAATAGTTTCAATGCTAGGGCTAGAAATAGGCCCTGGTGGCAATCCACGGTACTTATAGGTATTATATAGGGAATCAATCTCTAAATCAGCAAAAGTTGGCTGAGCCAAACCCTTACCGGTCACAAAATTAACTGTAGCATCTGACTGCAAACCGATTCCAGCCTTAATTCTTTTCCAAAAAATATCTGCTACCATTTTTTTATCAGCTAGTCCTGACACTTCCCTTTCTACGATAGAGGCTAGGGTTAAAATTTCAAAAATACTTTTGTTTTGGTGGGCAATTTCTGCTCGTAAATCTGCTGTTAATTTCTTATCAAAATTATTCAAAGATTTACGGATTAAACTCTCCAAACTAGTATTAGCATCAATGAAATATGTATCTGGATATAAATAACCCTCTAAGGTAGCGTTACTAGTTGCATCAATTAAAAAATCATACTCATCTTGCCAATCCTGCTTGCTGTCAGTCAAAGACAAAAAATTATCATGGGTAAAATTATGTTCTACTAATAAATCTTTTAATTGTGGCCAACGGCGATGCCAACCCTCAATAATGGTAAATGTCTGTTGCTGATTAGCTGGTATATTTAAAATCAGATTAGCTAAACGACGAATAGAAATATCTGCCGGCATTACATAAATACCAGCTTTAACATCATCCTCTACTTTATTAAGCCAAAGCCAAGTTTCAAAAACTAATTTATTCTTGATCAAATCAGCATCTTTTAAATTACCACTAATTTCATTAACACCTTGTCCAGATTTTATAATAAAAGATTTTTGCTCTATATCATTCCCTCTATTTAATACCAAAAAAAACCAAGCTGCTATAATAATGGCAATTAATATAATAAATTTGATTATCTTTATCATAAATATTTCTTCAAATCTTTATCTGAAAACTTTTTTAATAAATGTTTAATATCTTGCGCCCGTTTGGCTGAGCATAAAAAGATTACGTCTTTAGTCTCTACCAGGACCATATCTTTTACTCCCAAAGTAGCAATTAACTTACCACTAGAAGAATATAACAAGTTATCTTTACTATCAAGATCAATATGCTGACTATTGCTAACATTAGCTAAATCAGTAGCAGATAATTGTACATCACGCAAAGCCCGCCAATGACCAATGTCTGCCCAAGTCAAATTAACTGGCATTACCAACATATCGGTCATTTTTTCTAATAAGCCATAATCAATTGATACTGGCTCAACTTTATCATAAACATCAGCTAAAACATCTTGATATTGCTTATTATCTCCGCTCTCTAAGGCAAGTTTTATTTCCATTAAGCCCTGATAGATATCCGGTAAAAACTTTTTATACCACTCAAATAAACTACTAACTTTAAAAACAAACATAGCAGGATTCCACAAAAAATTTGGCTGAGCTACATATTTTTCAGCCGTGGCTAGATCTGGTTTTTCTTTAAAAGTCTTCACCTGATAAACATCACGACCATCAATAGTGTCTATTTTATCTTTAAACATTTCTATATAACCATAGCCCGTTTCTGGGTATTCTGGCTTAATCCCTACTAACAAAAATTTATCCGGATTATTTTGAACTATTTGTCCGGCTGATTTCAAAATTTTAAGATACTCCTCTGTTTCTTTAATAAAAGCATCACTATTCACAGTAACCATAATAGCTTCTGTGTCATGATGAAACAAATGCACCGCCGCTAAACCAATAGCCATAGCTGTATCTCGTCGAGCTGGCTCTGCGATCATATGCACCTCATCAAAATCTACCTGCTTTTGAAGCATCGACACTAAATCGCCTGTAGTTACAACAAAAATATCTTCAACTTTAAAACCAGACAACAAACGTTGATAAGTAGCCTGCAATAAACTTTCCTCACCTAATAAAGCGTTAACTTGTTTTGGATTATTAATGGTGGATAATGGCCATAATCTTTGACCACTACCTCCGGCTAAGATAATTGGATATAACATTAAGATAAGCTAAAAACTAATAAAGATAATAACAAAGTGTAAACAAAAAACCAATGAAAATAATTACTATCAATTATTTTTTTCAATAAAATCAAAGAAGCATAACCAACAGCAAAGGCTACTATAAATCCTGACAAATAAATCCACTGCCAGCTAAAATTATTTAGAGATAGCAAAAATGAACCGCCAATAGCAGGAATTGCTAACAAAAAAGCATAATCAAAAGCATCTTTTTTCTTAAGACCCAAAATAAGCGCCATTGCAATCACTGCTCCGCTACGAGAAAGTCCTGGTAACACCGCTAGTCCTTGCATTAATCCTAAAATAATAGCGTGCGAAAAACCAAAATGTCCTTTCTCTTTCCTAAAAATAGTAGCTAGCAACAACAAGGTAGTTACCATTAGCCAACCAGCTACTGATTCAGGGGTTCTAAATAACTCTATCTGCTGATAAAACATCCAACCTAGAACACCAGTAACAATCGTGCTGATTATAATATACCAACCCCAAAGACGCCTTGATCGGTGAAAAAACTTTTTAGGCGCAAAAAAATCTTGAATAACCTGTCGTAACTGCTTCCGAAAAAATATAATAACTACAAAAAAACTAGCTAAATGTAAAAAAATATCAAATTCTATTACTGCTTCTTTGATACCAAGCCAATGTTCAAACAAAACTAAATGCCCACTAGAAGAAATAGGGAGCCATTCTGCGATTCCTTGTACTGTCCCTAAAATCATTGTTTGCCAAATATCCATTTTCTAATTTTGATTAATTTTGATATACTATACACGAATGTGAATATAATTAAAATAAATTTATGAATTATCAGTTATTTTTAATTCCCCTAGCCGTAATGTTTATCGTTCAAGTGTTAAAAATTTTTACTCACACTAAAGATGGGTGGACTTGGAAAAGATTAAGCAGAATCAATACTTACGGTGGCATGCCTTCTTCTCATGCTGCTATGGTAACCTCTTTAGCAGTGATCACTGGTTATTATGATGGTTTACAATCATCCACATTTGCAATCACTCTTATACTAGCCCTAATCATCATTAGAGATGCATTTGGTTTCCGTCAGGCTATTGGCCAACAAGGTAAAGTGATAAATAATTTAGTCAAAGAACTGCCAGATGAACAAGAATACAAATTTCCTGTCTTAGGAGAAAAATTTGGCCATAAAACCGTCGAAGTAATAGCGGGTATTATCGTAGGTATTATACTGAGCTATTGGCTAATTAATATTTGGCCCTAGTCTTTAAAAATTTATTAAACTAACGAACTACCAGTCATTTTGGCTGGTTTTTTCAATCCCATGATTTTCAAAACAGTTGGCGCTATATCTGCCAATACACCTACTGGCGTTATTTGACTTAGATCTCTACCCGACAAACCAGGCAAGACACTCTTACCAGCAAATTGCTGTCCAATAACAAATAACGGCACCGGATTATTAGAATGTTCTTTGCTGATTTCACCTGTTTGTAAATCATACATAACTTCTGCATTGCCATGATCAGCTGTGATTAATGCCACGCCATTATAAGATAAAATAGTATCTACTAATTCTCCTATTAATTTATCTAGAATCTCTACTGCTTCAATTGTAGCATTCAAATTACCAGTATGTCCGACCATGTCCGCATTGGCATAATTAACTACTATAAAATCATAATTCCCCTCTTTTATTTTCTGCACTAATTTATTGGTAATTTCTCTAGCCGACATGGCTGGTTTCTGATCATAAGAAGGCACATGAGGAGATGGTATTAATTCTCTGTCTTCATTATCAAAAATTATGTCACTACCACCATTAAAGAAATAAGTAACATGAGCGAATTTCTCTGTCTCCGCTGTATGTAATTGCTTTAAACCAGCATCAGCAATAACCTTAGCTAATGGAGTTTTTATTACTATTGGCGGAAAAGCAATGGTTACTGGTAAATCTTTTTCATATTCTGTCATAGTAACCATAAATAAGTTTTGAAAATATTGACATTTAAATTTTTCAAACCCTGGTAAAACCAAGGCTTTGGTTAATTGTCGTGCTCGATCTGAACGAAAATTGAAAAAAATAATACCATCACCGTCTTGAATCTTACCTTTAGCCTGCTGTCTGTCGTCAACGATAGCAGTTGGTACAAATTCTTCATCATAGATACCTTGATTATAAGACGCTTTGATAGCCTCTACTGGATCTTCATATTTTATTTCATTCTTGCCGTCAACAATAGCCCGATATGCTTTCTCTATTCGATCCCAATTATTATCACGATCCATAGCATAAAAACGACCACTAATTGAAGCTATTGCACCTAAGCCAATTATTTTTAATTTTTCCTGCAATTTAGCAATAAAATTTAGACCGCTACTATAAGGAACATCACGACCATCCAAAAATGCATGAATATAAACTCGCTCTACTTTCTCTTTCTTAGCTAATTCTACTAAAGCATACAGATGCTCATTAAAACTATGCACACCACCTGAAGACATCAGACCCATCAAATGCAAACTAGACCCTTTTTCTTTAACATGTTTGCAAGCAGAAATAAAAGCTTCATTAGAAAAAAAATCACCCTCGGAAATAGACTTTGTGATCCGTGGCAAATTCTGGTAACAAATAGTACCAGAACCCAAAGATAAATGACCCACTTCTGAATTACCAATTTCACCCCAATTTAAACCAACCGCTCCTCCAGCAGCAGATACTGGCATGACCGGATAATTACTCATATACTTATCAAAATTGGGTGTTTTAGCCAAAGAAATAGCATTGGCTCGTGACGGTGGAGCCAAACCAAAACCATCTAACACTATTAAAACAACTGGACGTGGTCTGTTCATACTCTCGATTTTATTAAAGATTTTGCTTGCATCAATTTTGGTTTTGGCAAGTCTAAAATATCTAAAATGGTAGGTGCAATATCTGCTAATTTACCATTTTTTCTTAATTTATATTTTATATGATTTATTACAATCAAAGGCACCGGATTAATAGAATGCTTAGTATCGATTTCTTTAGTTTCTAAATTTATCATCTCTTCAATATTGCCATGATCAGCCGTAACAATAATAGTGCCATTTTTCTTCAAAACAGTATTTACCAACTTGCCTAATTCTGTATCAACTACTTCCACTGCTTTTATACCAGCTACCAAATCACCTGTATGAGCAACCATATCTGGGCTAGCAAAATTTACACAAATAAAATCATATTTATCTTCCTTAATGACTTTCCTAACATGTATATTAACCTCCTTGGTGCTCATAGCGGGCACTGTAGAATAAGAATCAACATCCTTTGATGGAATTTCTACTCTGTCCTCACCGGCTATCACATGGTCATAACCACCGTTAAAAAAATAAGTAACATGGGCATATTTTTCTGTTTCAGCAATATATAATTGACGTAAATCACGCAAGGTAAATGGCAATGTCTCTGGTATATCAATACCCGGGAAAGCAGTTAAGATATTATCCAAATCAGGACCAAAATCAGTCAAAGCTACAAATAATAAATTCTTAAATTTTTTCTTGGGTTTAAAAGCTCCTTTATTTTTCTTTTCAAAATTAGTTTGAGCAAATACCTTGGCTAATTGTCGTGCTCGATCTGAACGCAAATTAAAGAATATTACTGCGTCTTTATCTTTTATAGTGGCTATTGGTTTTTTATTTTTAACAATAACAGTTGGCTGAATAAACTCATCGCTCTCTCCTCTATTATAGGCTTGATTAACAGCTTCTGATGCACTTTCCACTTCTATGCCTTGACCTAAAACCATAGCCTTATAGGCAGTCTCAGTTCGATCCCAAGTCTTTTTACGATCCATGGCGTAAAAACGACCCATAATAGTAGCTATCTTTATTCGTTTGCGATCAAAAATAATTTTATATTTTTCCAAAATACGAGCAGCTGCAAATTGCGGACTATCACGACCATCAGTAAACAAATGCAAATAAATATTACGATCTGTTTTATTTACAAAAAAACTTAACAAGGACAAAATATGATCATTATCAGCATGTGGACTAGACTTATCAGATAGTAAGCCAATTAGATGAATATCTGATTTATTTTTAGTAACCTGAGTAGCTGCTTGCAAAAAAGCTGGATTCTTAAAAAAAGTACCATTATTGATGCTCTTAGAAATACTAATAGAATCTTGTTCAACTACTCTTCCCGCACCAATGTTCATATGTCCTGCTTCTGAATTTCCTGGCTGGTTCTTAGATAAACCAACTTCTTTTTCTGAAGCATTTATTTTTGTATGAGGATATTGCTTATACAAGCCATCCATTACCGGCGTCTTGGCTTGAGCAATGGCATTGCCTTCTGTTTCTTTCCATAAACCCCAACCATCCAAAATAACCAAAACTAATGGTGTATTTGTTGTTTTATTTTTTATATTTTTAGGCATGTTATTTTAAATCTTCTTCAATTTTTAATAAACGATTGTATTTGGCGATCCTCTCACCTCTAGCTGTAGAACCTGTTTTAATAAACTGAGCATCAACTGCTACAGCTAAATCAGCAATAGTCGTATCAGTTGTCTCGCCACTACGATGAGAAATAATTATCTGGTAATCATTATCCTGGGCCAAACGAATAGCATCAAAAGTCTCAGATAATGTACCAATTTGGTTTGGTTTAATCAAAATAGAATTAGCTGCTTGTAATTCCAAACCTTTTTGTAAACGTTTTACATTCGTAACAAATAAATCATCACCAATCACTTTAATTTTATAATCCTTAATCAATGAATTTTTATTCAATAAAGTCCAAGTAGCCCAATCTTCTTCCTCAAATGGATCTTCCAAAAGTCTTAATGGATATTCTGTTATTAGATCCAAATAATAATCAACCATCTCTTCACTGCTCATGCTTAATTTATCTAAATTAAGATCGTAAGTTTTTGTTTCTGCGTTATAAAATACTGAAGCACCAGCGTCAATTCCTAGAATAATATCCTTGTCCGGTTCAAGCCCCGCTGAATTTATTGCCTGCATAATCATATCAAAAATCTCGCGATGTGATTTTACATTTGGTGCATAACCACCTTCATTGCCTAAATCAGTATCATAGCCAACTGAATGTAATAATTCACCTAAAGCATGAAAAATATTACTAGCCTGCTGTAATTTATCTTTAAACTTAGTTGCTTTATGAGGTACGATCCAAAATTCTTGCAAATCAATATTAGTACTAGCATGTTTACCACCATTAATAACATTAACAACCGGCGTTGGTAAATTATATGTTTTTAATTCTGGCTTATAAAGCTGACGTAAATATTTATATAACGGTTGTCCAGTTGACTTAGCAGCAGTATGAGCTACTGCTAGAGAAACACCTAAAATAGCATTTGCTCCTAATTTACTCTTATTTTTAGTGCCGTCTATACTAAGCATTAAGTCATCAATTTGTTTTTGTTCTACCACTCGTAAGCCATTGAGCTCTTTATTTAAAATTTTATTTACATTATCCACAGCCTTCAAAACGCCTTTTCCACCATAACGAAAAGCATCGTCATCTCTTAATTCGTAGGCCTCAAAACGTCCGGTTGAAGCACCAGATGGCACGGAAGCCTGTCCAATTGTTCCATTGGATAATTCTACTTCTACTTGCAAAGTTGGTTCACCACGTGAATCTAATATTTCTAAAGCCGTTATTTTTTTTATTTTATCTGGCATACACACTAAAAATGTTATTTAATTTTTAATTTTTCTAACACCGGTAATTTGTGTCCCTCTAAAAAAGCTATCATTGATCCACCACCAGTAGAGACAAAATCAAATTTTTGACGTAAACCAAAACGACTAATCATGGCTACTGTCTCTCCGCCACCAACAATAGTTTTGGCTTTTATCTTACTTAATTTTTTGGCTAATTTTACAGAATTATCTATAACTTTATCATTTTCAAAATAACCCAAAGGACCGTTCCAAACCACTACTTTAGCCTTAGCTAAAATCTTACTATACTCAAGTAATGTTTTAGGACCAATGTCTACAGCCATCATTTTAGCAGGTATCTGATCAATATCAGCTATAAAACACTTCTTAGCTTGCAAGCTATTGGCCATAGTTGCATCTAAAGGTAAAACTAATTTCTTACTGGTCAACTTTTTAGCTACTATTAGCTCTTCTTTGTTTAATAAAGAATGCCCTAAATCATATCCTCGAGCTACTAAAAAAGTATTTGCCAGCATACCGCCTAACAAAACATGGTCTGCTTTCCTAATAAATTTTTTTAATAATTCAATTTTAGTAGCTACTTTAGCACCACCCAATAAAAGAATTAAACCTTTTTTAGTTTGTAAAATATTAGTCAACTGCTTAATCTCTTCTATTAATCTCAAACCAGCGTAACTAGGTAAAAATTCAGTAATAGCAAGCATTGAAGTATCTTGACGATGTACATTACCAAAAGCATCGTTAACATAAATATCTGCTAATTTACTAAGCGTCTTAGCCAAACGTTTACAATTTTTCTTTTCCCGTGGATGAAAACGAATATTTTCCAACATCACGACTTGACCAACTGCTAATTCTTGACTAGCCGTCTGATAATTTGTTAAATCTTCTGTCCATAAATTAATTGCCCGGCCAGTTAATTTGGATAAATATTCTGCCACTGGACGCAGAGAAAGTGCTCTAATTTTCTTTCCATTTGGACGACCCAAGTGAGCCAAAATAATAACCTTAGCCCCCTTATTAGCCAAATAATTTATAGTCGAGACAGCTTGCTCTAAACGCCAAGTGTCTGCTTGTCTGATCTTTCCTTTTTTAATCGGCACATTTAAATCCAAGCGTAATAAAATTCGCTTAGCTTTAAGATTTTTGATTTGTTTGATACTTTTTAGTTTCATCTTATTTATTTAAAGTAAAAACAGAAGTAACTTCATCTAATTCTACTAAATCACATAAATGTTCAACTGGAATACTGGCCCATAGATAATCAAAAATTAAAGAATTTTCATCTAAGGCGATCCCCCAATTAGTTATCTTATCTTTTAATTCTTCAGCCAAAGGAAAACTTTTAAAACTAATAAAAGTATTAAGTAAAATCGTATTAGCAGGTAATTGCCAAACAGATATTTCAATCTTCTCTGATTGACACTCAGATACATCAGCTAGCGTTAGCTGTGTTTTATCTTGGACAGTAGATTTATTTAAAAATAAAAAAAGACCAATAACAAAGACAAAAATCAAAAGAAACAGCCAAATTGAATTGCTAGTTTTCATAAAAAATTTATATAATTATTAATGCTATTATAACATAACTAACGCCCAAAAACAAAGATAAATTGTGCATAAATAATAACAAAAAACCACGTAAATCTTATCAAATAAGACTACGTGGTTTTTATTTTAAAACTATTATTCTTCGGCTGATGCGTCAGCTATTTGCTTTTCAGTTGCTATTGGTACTTCAAATTTAAAAACACTACCCTTACCTTTGCCTTCGCTTTCTACCCAAATACGACCATCATGCTCTTTGACTATCTTCTGAGCAATAAATAAACCTAAACCAGAACCGCCAGTATGAATTTGAGCTACTCCGTCACCACGCACAAATTTTCTAAACAAAGTCCGTGCTTCTTCTGTGTGAATACCAATGCCTGTATCACGAGAAATAAAAGTCAAAACTTGCTCATTAAATTCTAAAAAAACTTCTATTGACCCTTTTGGAGTATATTTAATAGCATTGTCTATTAAATTCAAAACTACTTCTCGCAATTTATCATTATCTGCATAAATCAAGGGAACTTCTTGCTTTGATTTTATATAACTCAATTTAATGCCTTTATTAATAGCTGCATTTTGTAATTCAGTGATAACGCTAGTAACCATAGTATCGATTTGCACAGCATGTTTATCTAATTTTAAACGTCCAGCTTCAATACGAGAAACATTTAAAAAGACATTAATAGTTCTAGCTAAACGAGAAGCACTTTCAAATAAATCACTAATTAATTTGCTGATATTATTTGGAATCTTACCAAAATCACCATCAATCATCATAGATAGATAGCCTTTAATAGCGGAAATTGGCGTACGTAATTGATGAGAGGCAATAGATAAAAATTCTGACTTTGCTTTATCCAAAACTTTTAGATGAGTATTAGCTTCATGTAAATCTTTATTTACTTTTTGTAAATTTTCGTATAGCTCTAAATTACGAGAAACTATTCCTACCTGATTGGTCAAAGATGTCATCATTTCAATATCCAAAGAAGAAATTTTTTCTCTCTCTACAGCGACTAAAAAATGAACAATACCGATAATTTTATCTTCTGAAAAAATAGGAATGCCAATAATCGTTTTTACACCAAGGTGTTCTTGAATTTTATCGATAACTCCCTCATCAACTGGCGGTGAGAAAAAATCAGTCATTTTGGGAGAAAAATTAATCTTAGCAGACAAAACAGTATCCACCCCTAGATTATAGCCATGTTTTAAATCTGCTTTATACTTAAATATATCTTCTGGCAAAAGATCTATAGCTGTTTTGGCCTTATGATTCTGTGTTACTGCCTTCACTCGTAATTTACCATCGCCGTTGACAAAACTTAAAACACCGCCAATATAGCCAAGCTCAGAAGCAATGCTATCGGCGATCATCTGGGTAACTTTTTTTAGATCTAAGCTACGACTAATCATATTTAGAATTACCTGCATAGTAGTCAAATAACGATTACGCGATTCTAAATCTGCATTAGCCTGTTCTAAGCTCTTGGTGCGCTCATCCACCTTGGCTTGTAAGTCACGGTTTAATTCCTGTACTTCTTCATATAATTTAGACTTCTCAATAGCCGTAGCGATCTGTGGAGCTAAAATCTTGAAAAAATCAATATCTGCACTATCATAAATATCCCCAGAAAGTTTACGATCCAAAACAAGCAAAGCTACTGTTTTATCTGCTTCAACAATTGGAATCACCATCTCTGCTTTAATTTGTTCTAATTCCTGAATAACATGATTTAACTCCTGCTGTTTTTTCTGATCATGAAAATCATCATGCAATTTTATTAATTCTTCTGTAATCAAAAAACCATGGTTATCAACAAAATATTGAGTGGTCTGTTTAGTAATTTGTACCTGTGATTTAACTCCTGCTGAACTCGCTATCAAAGTGAAATTATTATCTCTTGGCATTAACACCAAGGTTTGTTTCAACTTCAATTCTGTAGCTAATAACTTAGTCAAATTAGCTAATAAATCATCTAAATCAATCTCACGGGCTATAACACCACTAGTATGACGCAATACTTGTTGATAATTAATTTTATCTTTATAAAAAATACTATCCGTTATTTTTGCCCAAACTCGCTTGATTGGATCCAAAAGTAAAACAATCAAAATAGAACTAATAATAGTGCTAATAACACGCCCTTTGTTAGTGTCTCCAAATAATATCGGACCAATATAAAAAAGCAAAAAAGCAAAAAAACTAGCCACAGTACCAACTAAAATGGTATAAAGAATACTACGTGCCAATATTAATTTAATATTCATTAAACGATATCTAATGATAGCATATGCCATGGATACTACCATGGTTATAGTAACAACTGGACCCACCCAATTTAATGAAAAATCAACAAAAATTGGATATACTAAATCAAAAATTATAGCACCCAATGAAGAAATAACAGTACCTATTAAAATATATTTTATTTGTTCTTTTTCTAATGCGTTACTATGTGTATATTTTTTTATTAACAATATAAAACCTAAATTAAAATGAATGACCAAATAAAATATATAAATATAATATCCAAAAAATAATTCTACATTATTAACGTTATTCACCACATAGCCACCACCTATGATCCAATCTGTAAACAATAATAATATAGCAACTATAATAAATAAAATTGATGGTAATACTATTTTAAATAATATACGCTTAATAACATTCTTGTATATAAAATAAAATACAAAAAATAAAAACAATGGTGCTAATAGTGCACCAAATATATGTGCTATCTTACCCCACAATTCAATATGAAAAACATCGCTATTCAATCTATAAAGATATAAAGAAAGGCACCAAAAGGCTACTACAACTGAAATTAAGCCTAGAATTAACCTGGTATAATCTACTGATTTTCTCTTTAATAATACAAAAAATCCAAAAAAAAGATTAATCAAAAAAGAAATTAGTAATAAAAAATTAATCAATAACATTTATATATTTTTTTATTTTTACGTATGTAAGTACTAAAAATAATTTAACAAAAAAATAATTAAAGTACACAGGTAAAACCGGATCATTTTTTTGATTAAAATATTCTTTCAATACACCATCATTATATTTCATATTATAATTTTTGATGCTGTAAAATGGCAATTTTATTTTTTTAAATTTAAAGTATAATTTACTTTTAATAAATGCATATACAAAAAATATTTTTTTATCTTTAAGTATCTGTAAAACCTCCTTTATCATAATGATTAATATTAAATGCCTAGGTAAAAATTTATTTTTCGTATATGGCATTATAATTAAGCGGCTCAACTCAGCAATATTATGTTTAGCAAATAATTTAATACTAAGCGGTTCTTTAAAATTAAAACAATCTTTTAATATTGGTAAATTTTGTCTAGTTATTATCCTTACCGAACCTAATATCTTTTTCAATTTAACACTAAATACGTTTATATATATTACACCATTTTCTTTGTCATAAATATCTATATCCAACATATCTAAGTTTGGTGTAATATAATGTTTTTTTAAATAAACGTTATATCGAAATTTATACATTTTTTGTTTTTCAATATAAGTATTAGGAATAAAGACTAAGAGATTGTCTGTTATACCAAGACAATTAACATTATACTTTTTTAATACAATCATTTTGTTCCTTTAGATAAAAATGCACTTCCTGCATAAGTTAGCTTATCATTAATATTTATTTTAAATTTACTATTTCTCAATAAATCCGCCTGTTCACCTTGTTTGATAAAATCATATAAACCTCCCTTATTAGATTTTTTTATTAAAAAATTATAATAAAAAATCATTACAGTCGGATATATCAATTGAAAAACCTGCGTAATAGTAACAATGAAACCTTTCTTTTTTATAGATTTTAAAATATGTGTTTTATATATCAACATTGGTTTAAAATGAATATTAATATTTGATAATATAAAAATA
>Ga0257125_1001655_pt1 | contig 21583 bp, 26 predicted proteins | sample SI106_200metaG_FD_190183 | JGI IMG/M metagenome (GOLD analysis project Ga0257125, IMG submission 190183) | Marine microbial communities from Saanich Inlet, British Columbia, Canada - SI106_200 | ecosystem: Environmental > Aquatic > Marine > Inlet | place: Canada: British Columbia | collected... | reverse complement strand
AGCCTTCGCTGACGTAGAACCAGAGTAAAATAAACGAAATTTGCTAAATTCGAGCTAAGAATGGGAGGGGGCGCAACCTGATCCGGCGCTAACGTTACTTTCCGTTCCAATGATTGTCACACCCCCTTTTCACTCAAACAAAGGTGTGCGCCATGATCGCAAAAGTTCAGAAACTACAGCCACCACACCCGAACGCAGTCAAGCACCTTCGAGCAGATGAGCAAATGATACACATACACTTTGAGGCAGTAGGGGATAAGCACTGGTATGTAGCGGGGATTTACGACCTAAACCATATGTTCGGTATGTGGACTTAGGACACGAGCAAGGCGGGGCTTAGCGGTGGTTTTGATTCCATTACTACTCACACCCCTTTATGATTCACTTATAGAATCCCTGTCAATATTAATTGGCAGGGATTTTTTTATCCCTGCCTCCCCCCTCTTCACAAACCGTTCCGTCTCTGATAAGGTGGGCTTATCGCTCATTTCAATCTCAAGAGAAAGGAACCACTATGCCCTATCCGAACTCTCTCCCTCTCCCCCGCGACAAGGGGTATCAATTGGTCTCCTTTATCCGCATAGACCCTGAAGATTCGGAACCCCTCACCTACGAGGAGGCCCTGGCTGAGAAAGAACAGCAGGAATTAATGTGCCCGGAAAACCTCTACCAAATCGAAGAGGTGTGCTGATGGATGTTATCTGCGCCCAATGCGGCGAGCCCTGGGAATACTATGGCATTGAGCACGGCGACTTTGAAGAGGAAGACATTGAACCCTTTTTCTGGGGCGATTTCTGCCCGTCCTGCAGGGACCACCCAAGGCGGCGGAAGAAGGACGCAAAGGGTTTAGGCCGATTTTTTGAACAGCACATTGCCACTTTGCTGAAGGCCACAGACGATCCACCCCCCTTTATCCCGTATCTGCCGTTCTAATAGCTACAGAACAGTGCATAAAAAAGCTCGGACAGTGTGAGCGCACCATCCGAGCCAAAAGCGGTAGAAACCATGAGTGGTTTCACTGAAAAGATAACAAGCGCCCTACCCCACCGTCAACTCTCAAAAGGAGCCCCACATGCTCAATCCCCCACCCCAAAAAGTGCTTGATCACCTGCCCCGCCTCTATGCCAACGAGAACACTCAAACCCCGATCGCGGGCATCATTATCCACGCTCATTTCTTTGTCGCAGGATTTGACTGGTGGATCGCGGAATACGACGGAGACGACATCTTCTTTGGCTTTGTTAACCTCAATGACGACCAATGCGCAGAATGGGGTTATATCTCCTACTCTGAACTCAAAGCTATTGGCTCACACGGATTGGCCGCGCCTGTTATTGAAGCGGATTCAGGCCAGCTGATCGGCATGCTGCCTTTGATGGCGGAGTATGATGAATATTGGAAGCCGAAACCTTTCAGGGAGATTCAATGGAGGAAAAGGCCATGAACCAGTCCTGGGAAGGATATGGCGTGCGCGTGGTCCGGGAACAACCCGAACTGCCGTTTCCCAAGCCCCGCATCTCCTGCCCTGCTGAAATTCACGGCCTGCTCCAGCGCCAGCTTGCATTTCAGGACCGGGAAATCTTCTGCATTGTGATTCTGGATGCCCGCAACCAGGTGCTTGGCGTAAACACAGTCTCAATCGGGTCTGTGTCTGCCTCAATCGTTCATCCCAGAGAGGTATTTCGACCGGCTATCCTCATGGGCGCGTCCAGCATCATCCTTGGCCACTGCCACCCGTCCGGAGACCCAAGCCCCTCCAAGGACGACATTGAACTGACCCGCCGCCTGCTCAAAGCCGGGGAAATTCTGGGCATTGAGGTATTGGATCACATCATCATCGCGAACAGCCAGTTCCTTTCGTTCAAAGAAAAAGGTCTCATCTAATCTAAAACCAAACAAACCCCCAAGGAATTCCTTGGGGGTTTTCTTTTTTCATGTGCGCCGCTTCAGACAGACAATAAAGCACAGACAGGGAACATACCCCCCTCTCTGCGGATCATTGTATTTAAAGCCCTACGCAGTAGATTGGCTATCACTTGAGAGCGATTTATAGGCTCGCCTTCCGAATCCATACGATATGATAGCTGGTCAATCTCGGTCAACAAATCAGCAGGCAGAGACACAATAATCCGCTATCGAGGTTCATCAGCTTTTTTACGGCCTGCGTTTTTTCGCTTCCCGCCCTTTGGCATAGAATACTCTTTTGAAAAAGTATGACAAATTCAAAATGTTTAATATTTTATCTGCGGCCTTTCCTTCAACGTCTTTTATTTGCCCCTATTGGGTAGGCAAGCTGTTGCGCCGACAGTCACCCAAGGCAAAAGACTTCAGCCGTCCGTCCAGTGGCGCAGAGCAGTCCTTGCCTGTGGCCGCTCCCTATCCAGTCGGCCTACTTACCGACTAAAGGTCGGCAAGGAAAGACCGCAGTGCTTTATTGTATCATAAAAATTATGGACGGGGTTCTCGGTCTCGATCAAAAAGAAAATCAGCCAGCCGCAACCCATGGCCCTTCTGGGCAAGGTCGGCAAGCTCATCGAGCTTCACCCGAAACCAGACAGGGGCATCAAGAATGTAATCAGCAGAGGCACACTCTTCAGGCATAACTCCCTCAAATGGACAAAACCAAAATCTCTTTGCTCCCCTGGCATTGTGAGTTGCTTCAATAAGCCCTTGTGTCCTCTTGAGCTGCTGTTTTCCTGTCTCGCTTCGATTCACGGTCAACACACGAAAACCGTTTTTTGCGAACTGCGGAAAATGCTGTTTAAACCCTCTTTGCCCAAAAGCCCGATACGCCAAAATCTTATCATACCAGCGTTTTTTCCCTGACTCTGTGCCCTCGTCCACCTCTAAAAAAAACAGGTCTCGTTTTCCGCTCTGAAGATCTTGTAGGACAAAACAGCCGTCCGGACACAAGGGCAGTGTCCGCTCTTTGCCAGAATCAGGGTCAACTATCTGAATCCCGTTTTTTCTCTCCATACGAATGACATACTCATCGTCTTCGTTTTTTTCATACTCATCCCACCAAACAGCAAGACCTATATCATTGTCCGCTTCCACAGCCAATTCAAAGCAAGCCCTCACATCCGCTATATCAAGCCGATGATGCGGGGTGTTTTTGTCCGGACCAAGCATTTTCCTAAATCTGGAATCAAATTTTTCAAGCCCGATTTCTTCCGCGCCTCTCTTGTCCAGACAAAACACCTGCTCCCTGCGGTGCTTTTCAAAAAGGTCTTGCTTCTTGTCTGCTGTATCATCAAGTGAGCGCCTGCGGATCTCTGGAAACTTCCGAAAGATATATTTGTTGTCTATAAGACGCTTAAGCTTTTTCTGCACGTTCTCTTGATGTTTAAGAGACGAAAAGCATAAGGCGTGCAAAGTGGATAGTCGCAACAGACCATATCTGGCCAGTGTCCGCATTACCTCTGTGTCTCGCTCTTGCAGATAAACCCGCTTCTTTGATTTTGGTTTTTTATTCATCTGATTTTTTCTTTGGAGCATTCTTATAAGATAATTTCGGGGCTATGGCTTGCTTCTTCTTCGGCTTGGTGCCAATCACCTCATATTCTGCATCAACTACCCCGCCAGATACAGACAGCCCTTTATGCCCATACTCTTCTATAATACCACGCTTCAACTCATCTCGTCTTGCCCACTGCTCCTCTATGGCCTTCTTGGTCAAACCCGAGTTGTTGCCTTTTTTCACGCTATCCCCTGCATAGGCGTGCTTCAGCGCGATCCGCTTCCCCCGTGGAGTCACGCCTTTGGGCTTCGGCACAAGCGCAGTAATAAACGGAATTGGCTCACTGCGGCCGACCTGTATAAAGGCATGCCTTGCTGTTTGGCTGACAATCATATGAACCAACTGCGCCAGCTTATCAGATTGGTTATAAAATTGCCTACTGGTCACTTGCTTGCCAACGACCAAGTTATAAAATGGAACTTCGGTTTCACTTATGCCTGTGGCTCTTCCCGTTGACTGGCCTTCTGCCTGTGCCCATGTGTTCGTCTCTGCGCTCATAGAGCTATATGACGTGCTGGAGGTGTTCATATCTGTTGCTGTGCTTCCAATAGGATCAGGAGCCATTAAAAAATTGCCAAGCCCATCTCCTGCGTATGAAAGCGCTGTGCCGCTTGAAGCCCCTGATTGAGATGCTGACCCGCTGGAAGTAGAAGACCCTCCCCCAACAGAATTCATCACAGATTCAGTGTATGAATCCATAACTGACCTGCTTGTAATGGTGCGCGTCTCCTCAACTGGCGTCACCATTTGCGTTTCCATTTCATCCTGTATCATATCCCGTGCAAGATATTCAGTGAACATGGATTTTGCGGCAACTTCAGCGTCCTCGTCGTCTGAAGAAAACAGAATCCTGACATTACAGTTTGACTTGACTGCCTTATACAGCGAATCATCCACCCGCTTTAGCTGGTCAAGATTTTGGTGCGCCAGCACGAAAGAGACCCGAAACTTGCGCATCTCATTCAAACCTCGCTCAATATCTTGATTTGAGACAAAGCGGGAAAACTCGTCAATATATACCCGAAAAGGCGGAAGCTCCTTTTTTAAATCTCGGCTGTATCCTGCGTTCATAATCTTATCAACTATTATAGTGCCAAAAAAATCAGTCAGCTTTTCATCCATTCCAGCACTACGAGGCATTTTGCACAAAATAATATGCCGCTCTTCCATTGCCTGTTTAAAATCTATAGTGCTTTTGTCTTGATTAAATAGATATGATGTGTTGCTGTCTTTAGACAAACTGATGAACGGAGTAACTCGGCTTATAATACTATCCATTATACGAATAAATTCACTTTTACGCTCACGATTCAAATTATTCCAATCACTCCACTGTATGGGTATGGCTGGATTTATAAGATCCTCGTGCAATAGTTTATTTATCACGGCATTTCTGAACCGTGGGTCTACGCTGCTCAACAACAAAGGAATTTCTTCAAAGGTCAATCCTGCGTGTTTGCATAGAGGCAAAATATACGCAAACAACTTATTCATTTGAACCCGTTCTGCTTCCTCTGCCTGCTTGAAAACTTTTTGTAAAGCATATACAATTTGCCTGCACTGCGCATCAGTATCCATTCCAGAAGCTTGGTCAAAATAACTCAAGCAAGGCAAAAAATCATCTTGAGAAAAATCAATTAAATGCAACCGTTCCCTTGCCGATTTATCGGCTGAAACACATTCAAAAGCAAAATCATATAAATCCCCTGCTGGATCTATAAGGCACAAACCTGCGCCTTTATGCCTACCGTTATTCCTGATATCTGTTGCCAACATTTGACGCATTAGCCAGCTCTTCCCCATTCCACTGCGTCCTAAAATATGGCAATGGATAGCCCAATCTTTTTCATCAACAATCACTTTCCCAAAATCTTCGTCCCTGCGGTCGCCTAAATATGTTCCTGTCAATTCAAAAACTCCTGATTAGGAACTATTAAACCAAAACCTTGACAAAAAACCCCTAATATGATACAATAACCAACCCTAAAAAGCACCTTAAAAACCCCAAAAAACACGCCTTTTCGGTTGTGGTGGAAGCACTTCATTCGTGGAATACTTCCATTCACAATCGAAAGGACTACCATGTCTCAATCACAGCTTCCCGTGTTCAAAATGCCGTTTGAATATTTAGATTGGGGAGTCCTGTATTCAGGGCTCAAGTTAAACAACAAAGGTGGAAAAAGAGAAGATTATATTCCCGTCATCTTCAAAAGAATAAAACAGGCTTTTGAACGAGAATTACCCTTTCTTCCGCCCCGCATCCATCGTCGCCTTGAAAATTGTCTCGATTCTATCAGAATAAGCATAAAGCGAGGGCAATTTGACGAGGCAAAGGGCCTTATTGCTGGATTCAAAGATGCGCTGCACATTGCAGGCGAAATGGCTTTCTTAGACGAAGACCACCGCAGAGGCGGGGCATTGGAGCAGGAACGGCGACGGAAGCACAGAGAAAGACGAGAAGAAATTTTGTCGGGAAAGTAGCCCCCGACCACCGCACCTTTCGAAAAGGACACCTAACCAGTGTCCTTTTTTATTTGGCTTCTAAGTCATCTATAAACTTCTGAAGTTTTTCAATAATATCATCAGCCTCATCTTCTTCTTTTTCTTCAACATCTTCCTTCCATTCAAACACACTACTTGTGCGGGCATAAGGGGCTAATTCAATCATTTTAGCAACTATTTTATTTTGGTTGTATTGCTGTTCTTTTTCGCTCAACTCTCTCTTTACCTGCTTGATTCTGTGCTCTTTTTTCGCGGTTATAATCTCTTTCTCGCCCTCTATTCTTTCTGCTTCTCTATGATCTTCTACAGAATCAAGCTCTTCCACTTCCTCAATTTTAGGCGGCTCTTCCCTGTCTTTTTTGGACTTTTTGTGCTTGCTTGCCTCATCCATTGCCTGCCAAAATCCTGCCTCCTCTTCCGCCATTTCACGTCGAATTCTCATCTGCTCTTTAGGCGGAAGGTTCTCATATTCCCCTATTGCTTCAAATACTTTATTTCGTGCCTGCTCAATATCTGCCTCTTTTTCAGTTGCCTCTTTTATGACTTCAGCAGTCTTATTTTTCTCGTCTAAAATCTCTCTTTGCCGCTCTTCTGTTTTTTTAGTTTTTCGGGTTTTAAAAAAACCTTTAGCCGATTCCTGCGCCTGACTTTGATTCAAGTTTATCGAAGTTGCGCCTCCCCGTTGCACACTCCGTCCCTTTTGAGACACAGAGAAAAACTGCGGGTTCTCTGCTTCATCCTCCGCTTCAACTTCTATTACTTCAACATTATCTTGCTCTTCTCTTTTTGTTTTTGGCGTCCCTTTTTTTACATCTACACCTTTGTCCTCCGCCTTTTCTTTATCTTTGTCTACCTCTTTATATTCTGCATCCTCTGGTTCTGAATCCCGCGCAATACTATCTTCTTCTGCCTCTCTTGACCCTGATCTTTCTTGTTTAGCACTAACATATCCAGCCTGCACAAGTTGCTTTACTAAACTTTCTGCCTCATCTCTGCTTATATTCAACTTCCTCCTCCACATAGATACCTGTGTAGTCCTGTATTTAACAATTAATTTTTTTGCTTTCTTAAGAATCCCTCCCTCTTCTTCGTCGATTTTTCCTTCGTAATCTGGTCTAATAAGCCATAGTATTCTATTAAAATCTTCAATCTCCTTTTTTGCCTTCCGTAAATCAATAGAATAATTTGTTAATTGTCGCTTATGGTCCTCTATTATTGGATTATATTTTGAAAAAACGGCCCACAATATATACTTTGTTTCCCTCCACCATTTCATATCTAATTTTTCAAAAAGACCAATTAAGGTTCCTAATGTCCAAAGGACACCATTAAATAAAAATACACCCCACCAATCTATTTTAGACCCATGAACTAAACCGACACATAAATTCATACTCCAAGTAAATGCATGAGTGGTAAGCCACATTCCAACAGACACAAAAAATAATGCACACGAGAAAGCCCACAGCGGATTCCCAAGAAATACTTCCACCCAATTTTCATTTTCTTCCCGGTTCTCAAAAAAATAAATGCCCAATATAACAGCTGATATTATTACTGGAAAAGAAACAGCTAATATATATTCAAACCCTGCCTCGAATATATTTTTAGGTTCCATCATTAGACCTTTTGAGTTTGACGTTACTTAACGTCTTTCATAGCAACCGCTGGAAGTGCTGCCATTTGGCAGTGCTGTAAGCGGTAATCGTAGAGCCCCACGGGGGCGATTCCGCCCGCAGGGTGGAACTACGAAAGGGGGATTCCTCTTCGCGCGCTTTTGTCGGGAAGCGAAGCGCCCGACCACCCGCCTTTGCAGTCAGGTTGTGTGCACGCAAAGCGAAACACAGCCTGACCAAGTCCGCAACCACCGCTAAGGTGGTAAAATTATGCAGGATTGAGCAAGCGAAATCCAGTATAATTTTATTGCGCCAGCAATGCGGACGCAGCCGAGTGCCGAACTTGAAAACCGAACGGAACGCCAGTGGAGTGAAAGTTTGAAAGTTGGGTGCTTGGAAAAAGGCGGGTGGTCGGGCGGTGAGCACGGAGAAATTGACCCTACTGGGGCAATCTCGGAGTGTTCACTGACCGACAAAAGCGCGCGGTAAAAGTAATAAAAACAATGCGTTAGCATTTTTTTTATTGCGCTATAATCAACAAACCTAATGGTTTGTTGGCATATGATACCTGTATAGGTGTCATATATAGGTTTTTATATAGGTTTCAGCGGCAGATATACACCTAATTACCAGATTTCTGCCGCGTCGCTACGCTCCTTGCCTGCGGCCCCTCGGAAGTGAAAACAAGTTTCACCTCCTCGATGCCGTTCAGTAAAAAGCGGGTGGCTCAATCCCCTGCTCTGATGCTTTACGCTCAAACTGATTATACAGATCTCTTAGGCTGGATTCAGACAGCTGGTCTCTACTCGGCAGGTTCTTGATATAAATAGCCTGCCGTTTTTGCTTCTCCTCTGGAGTTGGGGCTTTGTGTAATTTCCTTTGAGTTATCTCCCATGCTTCCAGCATAGGGGAAACTCTCTGCTCATCTGATAGGCTCATAGTTGTGTCAATATCTCTTATCAACTGTTCTTTCTCTACTATGTATTCAGCTGATAAGGCATCCTGAGTCTGCTTTTTTACTCGGGCTTTCTGTTCAAGTTCAGCCATACTGACAAAAGCAGCTGGCGTGTCATAGTTCTCTTTGATACTGGCAACTAAAAATCCTGGTGCTTCTCCCTTAACCCATTGACTGATTCTCTTTGGCTCATGGCCCTTAATCCAATCATATTCTTCAATTTTTAGTTGGATTCGATCAGGATATTTTTTTGCCAATTCAGCAGCAGCACGAGGACGGACATTACGTTCTATAAGCTGTTGAGCAAGGTTTACAGTTGCGGAGTCAGCTTCTGATACCCCTATAGGAGCTTGTTTTTTTGGTTCTGGGCTTGTTTTAGGGGTATCCCCTGCTCTTTTACCATTTGAAGGCTTTGGCGCTTCCTGGTTCAGTTTTGAGGCTTTAATTTTCTTAAATTCCTCTATGGTTCTCAAATACTCCCGAACCGCAAGCCGACCAGGCCAATATTTAACAACCCACCGCTCCCCTTCCCGCTTTTTTATCTTCTCAAGCTTAAATTCAGATATAAAACCATCTCCGTCTTGATGCCAGCCAAATGGTTCAAAACCACTATTTCCAAGTAATCGCTTATGAGCGGGGGTTAGTTTTTCAACGGCTTTTGAGATATATTTCTGTGGAGTGATTGGAATCAATGGGCATAGTTCAGAATGGTAATCATAGCTTGCATAGCATGATTCACTTAACCATTCATCAGGCTTTCTGTTGCTAAATAACCCGAAAAACTTAAGGCTATTTAGTTCGAATAATCGGGCGGCTACATCATTATCAAGCGCAAAAAAGTAATCAAGGTTCAAAGGCTTGGTATAGCCATTATTCAAAGACATCAAATACCAATCTGACCAGATAATAACGGTTTTTCCTGGGATATTTTCATCTTTCTCCTCTTCAAAGGAAAAAGCAAAACCATCTATAAAACCGCCACCTACCTCCCCTAACTTCTTACGATTTTTATCAAAAATAGTTGCTTCTATTGCAGTAAATCTTAATCGTTTAATACACTGCCTTAAATCATCATGATTTTTTCCTGCGTATGGATCAAGTTCAAGTTTTCGTAAAACTTCCTTTGGGTCAAAAGAAAAATACCGTGGTGCTGGAAATCCCCTCTCCAACATTATAGCTTCTAAAGCTCTTAAAAACCTTTTATCTCTACGGGTAGGTTTACCATAGTCCGCATTATAGCTAATCTTGCCTGTACTTTTATGCCTTCTCTGCTCTATTCCATTTTTTACAGGATAAGTAAATTGTAGCGGGAATGTATGGGATTCTAAAGATTTCGCCGTTTTATTTGATAATGAAAATAATGGAAAACGAAGTAAATTTAATTCTGTGCTTATAGTTTGAAAATCAGAATTAATAAATTCTTCATTATCTTCAATAAGCCCTTTTACAGATATTCCCTTTTGCGTTTTTTCTTTTATTGTATTCATGTCTTTATTTTGATGATCAACAACAATCTCTGTTGTTGTTTTAATACCCTTATAATCCCTTTAAAGCCCTTAGACTGAAAAAAATTGATAAAGTGTAATGTTTACAATGCTTTATGTATTTTCGGTTTCCTTATTAGTTCGCATTCCTTCCTTATTAGTTCGCATTCCTTCCTTATTAGTTCGCATGCTTGCTTAGGAAAATATTATCTCTTTCTTAGTAGTTCGCATGTATAAAACTATGTTTTATAATAGCTTAGGAAAATAATACTCTTTTACTCTGACAGAATCTCTATATCAGAATGTTGATAACTTTAAAACCTCCAAAATGGCCAGTACCATCGGCGATGTTTTTTCTTACCTGACTCCCCTGCCCTCTGTTCGGCTGTGTCGCTTTCTGATGCGCTCTGTTCCTGCTGTTCTGATTTAGCTTGCGCTCCCCTATCTACTGATTCTTGAAAATTACCTTCAACGGTCTCTACACTGGATTTGATTGGCTGTTTTGGAGCTTCCAGCTGCACAACCTGTGATTGTAAAGATTGAATCAGTTGTTGAGCATTATTAAGCAAACCATTGTAAAGTTCTTTATCCTTTTCTCGATCACCCTTTAGGTCGTTGATTCGGTCGCTTTTTTCGTTAATGCGTTGATCTTTTTCAGTAAGCTGTTTTTCCTGCGCAGACTTCATCTCAATAATGCGTTGATCTTTTTCAGTTAAAAGCCGTTCCTGGTCTTTAATTTGTATTTCAAGTTGGCTATAGCGGGTATCGGAACGGACGGGTGTCGGGTCCTCTTTTTCCTGTTCCGTTTCCTGTTCTACTACATCAGTTTTCTTTTTGTTCTCAAGGTTTTTCAGTGGACGGACATCCTCTTTTTCCTGTTCCGTTTCCCGTCCTTTGTTTCTAATCTCTTCAACAAAAGCAGCGTCCAAATTTGCTTTTGTAACCTGCCAGCTTCCTCCTACTTTTTGCCCAGAAAGACGGCCTGACTTAATCCAATTTCGGATTGTCTTCTCATCTTTTTTGAGGTAAGCTGCGGCCTGTTTGGCATTAAAAGTTTCAACGGAAATTTCGGAACGGACATTTTCCTTGCCGTCTGTTGCCCGTTCCGTTTCAACGTTCTGGGCTTGTTTTTCGGGTATTTTAGTAGAAACAGCATCCGTTTGATTGCCGTCGGAATTTCCGTTTTTAGATTTTGTTTGCTCCTGCATATGGGTTCAGTATACACCAAAAGCCGAACCCACGTATCCACAGGTTAAACCATAAAGCGTGTGCCCTGTATTTATATCTGGAAATACCAGATATAAATACAGGCTACAAAAAAAGGGGAGTAGCCAGCCAAACAGGGGAGGGAAATTATACTAAAAATATATTTGGTATCTAATATATTAAAAGCGCCTTAGGTAACTAAGGTGGATTTTCTACCTCGTGCATGCTTGATTTGTATTTCTTGGTGGAATTCCCGCAGCTGTTCATCATCCACATCTCTAAACGCAGCCTTAAGCGCAAGGCGGACAATTTTAGTTGCGTCTGTGCGCAGCAATCCACGCTCACGCAGATATTCGTCAATGCGGTCAATCTCTGCTTCGTCGTCTTCGCTAAATCGGATGCTTCGCGGAATAAGCTTTTGAGCGGGGAGTATGGTATCTGAAGAAAGGGGAGAGGATTCAGCCAACTTAGAAAGGTCTCGTTTGCTCATTTAGAAATCTCCTTAGCCAATTGTTCAAGCTCTTCAACACATCTTTTGTTTAAAGCTGACCATCCATCTATCAAGGCATAGGAAAAGCCAACTCGTTTACTCAAAAAACTTTTCAGCGGTTTTAAGCCGATTGCTTTAGCATAGCTGTCGCGGTCTTTGAATGCTGATGTCTGGCTATTGACCTGGTTGAACAGCAGACGGGCTTTGTTCGGGTTTGATATAAGCTTCGCGGTTTCTGTGCTCGAGCGAATATCAGTAGGGGAGAGGCATAGGGGAATAATGACATGATCCGAAAGTTCGACCAACTCATTAAGGTCTTTCTGCTTGATTCCCCCAGGGGTATCTATCAGCAGAAAATCAAAATCTTCTCCACCTGTATAGGTGGAGATATTTGGATTCTCCATAAGCCCCACAAAAGCCTGACTGCTCCCTTGGGGGTCATAGTCCTTGATTGCTACAGTCTTATCCTTGCGGCCTGCCCAATACAGAGCAAGCAGGCAAGACAGGCTTGATTTTCCAACCCCGCCTTTGCGATTCACAAAGGTGATTATTTTCATTTCTTTGCCACCCTTGGTATTTAAGGTATCAAATATATCAAAGCTATTTTAATGGCCTTTGAGTCCAAAGATACAAAAAAACGGACAAAAGGGGAAGCCTTGAGGGTCTGAGTAGCAACCGAACAGAAAACCGGGTTATGCACCGGCATCGTCTGGCAAAAACCTATATCGGGATTTTCTGGATGTATACCGGCCAATTTTAACCCAGAACATTGGGACATAAGCGTCCAGGGAAAAGGGACGTTTCTTTCCACATTAAAGACTCAACGACGCAGAATCAGCCCTTAGCGCTGTTTTCTGTTCCGTTGGTTGCAGAATCCCTTTGACTTAATTTTCAAAGTTGAGTTAATTTGCATCATAGTGCAGCATGGTGCTGCACTATTGAAAGGAAGCAGGCATGGCTTCTAAAAATCGACTCTCGGTCAATCTATCTAATGAGGAATACCAGGAATTGGTAAATCTCTCCAAGAAACATCGAGTGTCCATGGCATGGCTTGGCCGACAGGCGATCGTTCGCTTTTTGGAACAGAAGGATCGACTCGAATTTCATCCACCACTCTCTTTTTTATCGCAGACTGGAACCGACTAATGGCCAAAGAGATCGGAACTTTCTACGAGTTCTTTGCAGGTGGGGGGATGGCACGGTCGGGCTTGGCCGGTCACTGGCGTTGTTTGTTTGCCAATGACTTTGACCACAAGAAAAGCGCTACTTATCAGAAAAATTGGGGCAGTGAAGAGATTAGGACCTGTGATATTCGCGATATTACATTGCAGGACCTACCCGAGAAGTGCGACCTTGCGTGGGCATCATTCCCCTGTCAGGATCTCTCCTTGGCCGGAGGAGGCGCGGGACTCAAAGGAGAGCGCTCAGGTACGTTCTGGCCATTTTGGGACTTGATAAAGGAACTGTCAAAGGAGGATCGTGCGCCCGGTATAATAGTTCTTGAAAATGTATGCGGTGCGCTGTCGTCTCATGACGGGAAAGACTTTGCTACTATTTGCTCTGCTCTTCAACGAGCATCTTATCGATTGGGCGCAGTCGTGGTCAATGCCACTCTTTTTGTTCCCCAGTCCCGCCCTCGTCTTTTCATTATTGGCATACAGGAGGAGTTGGAGATTCCAGAGGGCATAATTGGTGAGTCACCGAATAGTACTTGGCACACCCGAACTCTTAAAACGGCCCAAGGCAAGCTTGACAGCGAGGTGAAAAAAGATTGGCTGTGGTGGGACTTCCCTCGACCTCGTTCCCGTCGCAAGGATCTTTTGGATATTATAGAGGAAAATCCCAGCGATGTTTCTTGGCATTCGCCAGCGGAGACACGGCGCTTGTTGTCGATGATGAGTGACGTAAATGCGGCAAAGGTCGAAGAGGCGAAACAGTCGGGAGAACGGATAGTAGGCACGATCTATAAGAGGACGCGTCGCGATGAAGCGGGGCTAAAGGTCCAACGCGCTGAAGTTCGATTTGATAATATTGCAGGATGCCTCCGTACACCTGCGGGCGGATCGAGCAGGCAATTGATTCTTGTCGTAGAGGGGGGGCGGGTTAGGTCGCGCCTTATCTCAAGCCGTGAAACGGCGCGCCTTATGGGGTTACCGGATCATTACAAATTGCCTGAAAATTATAATGAAGCGTATCATCTCACAGGCGATGGTGTTGTGGTCCCAGTGGTTCGTTATTTGGCAAAGCACATCTTGGAGCCAATCCAAAAACACCAAACAAAGAAATCCAGAGTGGCGGCATGAGTGTTATTCCCTGTAAAAAAAATGCTGAACTTCGTCACAAAATAGAAGCGTTTGCAGAAAAGCTGAAAACTGAAGCACACACAATCGGAGATCACGGTTTAAGCGAAAATGAGTTCTATGATAGTGGTCTTTTTCGAGGTGCTATAGAGCGCGTCAGGGGCCAGTTTTCTGCAACAACGCGCCCCAAGCGAGAGTTTACCCGGCACATTCTCAACTATATGCAAGATCAAGACCATATCGACGATTGGGAGTCTACCGGCGAGGATAACAGGCATGATTATTCCGTGACTTTGAAATCGGGGAAGATTGCAATAATAGAACTGAAAGGCTGCCTGGACGGAAATAACACCAATATTTTCGAAAGACCTTCTCATGCCCAAGAATTCATCCTGTGGAGCCTTTGTACCAACAGCGGCGCTGACCCACGCCATAATGCGTGGTCTGGTATACATACCCGCTTAAGCGCGGAGATCATCTCAAAGGGGCAGGTTGTCGATGGTTTGGTGATATGGGATATGGCGTGTGGGACCATCGGTAGACCATGTCCCAAGATATCTACAGATTCCTGCCGATCAACGACAGTAGGCCCCTACGTCCTTCCTCCTCCATGTGTATATCTAATGCCGGGAACAATCCCAAGCCCAAGAAACAATCCGCACCCAGATTCACAGGCACTGGAGGATGTAGAGTTTTTAAGGTCCCTTGTTGCTTGTTTTAACGGGAAACTTGAAGAAGTGTCGTATGTCGATTTCAAAGTCGGCCATCAGGGTGCGGAAACTGTGCGCACTACTCGTATTACCCGAGGCGGGGTGATACAGAAAGAATCGGGAGCAACGCCGATCCGGAGAGCCTGAGTTTTCCCGTAAAGCCTCCTCCGTTGCTACTCGCACCCTCTTTGTGGAGCCTTGGAGCGATCCCATCGCGGTAAATTCTATCTCCGATTGTTGACTGCTATTTTTTGGCAAGCATGAATCAATACTCATTGATTCTGCGCCTATTTGGGGGAAGCGTAAGCCTTAACAGTTGAATAAGGCACGCCTGTCTCTTTTACAATATCCCTATAGGATAACCCCTGCTTACGAAGTTTTTTGATTACCGCTTGTTTGGTTTTTGGAATAGGGGAACGGCCATGCGGTTTTCCCTCTGCTCGGCTTCTGGCAATTCCTGCCCTAATTCTTTCTGATATCAACGACCGCTCAAACTCCGCAAAAGCTGAAACCATAGTAAAGAGCACCTTGCCAGTAGGGGAAGAGGTGTCTATTTGCTCGGTCTTGCTGATAAAATCAACGCCAAGGTGTTGAAACTCCTCTAAGGCATTGACCAGCTGCTTGGTCGATCTGGCAAACCTGTCGAACTTCCAAACAAGTACAGTGTCAATTTCTCGGCCTCTGGCCACGGACAGCAATTGTTCCAGTTGTGGGCGGTCCTCCTTGGCTCCAGACTCCTTGTCAACGAATTCATGGGTAATTTCCAAGTCTCGGGCTTGGGCATAGGATCGCAGCTCTCGCAGCTGCATGTCCGGATTCTGGTCCTGGGTTGAAACGCGCGCATAGATCGCCGCGCGCTTGGGTTTGATAGTCATAGGCGTAGAGATAGAGATATTAAAAATAGGAAAGAATCAGCAGGGGAGAGGGTGAGCGAAAAACATTAGTTTTTCGCTCACCTGTATTATAAAAAAAACGCCCAATAAAATCAAGCGGTTATGAGGTCGATTTTCGGGGGGTTTTCGGCTCACCCTTATTTATGGTAGTAATTATACAAATCCCTCTTTTTTTAGAATCTCCATTTTCTTGTCTACTATTTCTAATTCTCTTAATGGTTTAATACATCTCAATAGTAAATAACAGCCTCCTTTCCCCTCCTCTTCAATCTCAAAATTCTTTGAGTAAAATCTCTTTATTATTTTTTTAACATACTTACAACCATCTACATAAACTAAAGCACCCTTGCGCAGGTTTAAGCGCACAAAGTCAAGATATTCCTCAACACCTGTCATCTTGTTGTCTTTAATCACATATCCGCCATTATCTGCAATCACAAAATCAAAGGGCTCTTGCGGCAAATTTTGATGACTTAAAAACCTTCTGTCTGGTATTCCCTCTGCTTCAAATACCTCCATATCTCTTTGTAAAATTTCAATATTCCAATTTTTAGGTATTAATTCTTTTGCAATATCTATACAATTTTGATTCGCTTCAATTGTTATTACTTTAGCTGTATCTGGCGCGCAAAACCTTGCTATCGCAGCTGAAGCACCAATTCCTGTCCCTATGTCCAGAATCCTATAAGGCTTGTATTTTTTTATTAAGCGATAAATATCAATGGCATCATTTTCGCCTATAATCCAATCACCTGTTTTATGATTTCTAAATCTATAATACAGATCATACATTCCAATTCTTTTCATTTTGTATTTAATATATTGATTGTAGAGAAATATTTTTAGTTTCATCATATGTATCTACAATACACCAACCGTATTCTTTGTCCAGAGCAGGATAAAAACAAAAGACCCGCCATTGTGGCGGGTCTTAATATCGTCTTTTAATTCTTCAATAGAGGACACATGAATCAAAACATTAGCTAATCTATGCCACCAGTATTTTGAAAAACATAAATTGATTTGAAAAAAATTATAGATACGGTTCAATCTCTTCTATCGTCAAACCTGCCTGCTTTATAATATCCATTTGTAATCTACGGGACATCTCGTGTCCGTGATAGGGGACACATGTCTCCTTTATACCTTTACGCAAAATCACATGACTACCTCGAATTTTCACCACAACAAAACCAAGGCGTTTCAACGCCTTGATCATCTTGCGAGCAGTTGTTCCTTTCATTCTGGCGGTCATACACGAGCATTATTTTACTCCTGCGGTTGCTAACTTAAAGTATTTAGGCTCTCCTGTAGCCTTATAATTCACGTCTCTGGGCAGTTTTCGTCCTTCTTCTATATAAAGCCCAACACAGCAAGCAATGGCGTCCTGTGCCATTGCTTCAGCTTCTGATAAGGTTCTACCTTCTGTTACGATTTCAGGGAAAGCAGGAACGCGAACAATATACCCGCCTTCGTTATTGGATTTAAGTTTTATTGTGTATCTTGGAATTTTGTGCTTTTCCATAGTATATTCAGCGTATCAAATTAAGTTTTGTCCGTCAATTAAGACCATAAAAACAAGTAGACAGGACAGGACAAATACCTCGAACAAAAAAAAGACAGACGGTTTGACACCGTCTGTCTTTGTATCTGAAGCATTAGAAAATTTCCGCAATCGTAAATTCGTTTGAAAAATCACATCTGCTGATGTATTCATCAATTATTTCATTGGCTGCGGCTCCATTGCTGCGGTCAATTACTTGGGAGTTTATCAACTCCTCCTGAACTGCCTCGCGCAATGTCTGCTGTGCGACCTGCTTCAGGTCTTCAAAGTAAATATTTATCTTAGCCATATAGTTATTCTTCCTCTTCCTCGTCTCCAATCAGCACCATATAAGCCGCCTCAGAAATGGTATCAAGCGCCTCGCTCAACACCTCAAAAATAGATAATGGCTTAGTATTCATAGAGCTGATTCCTTTCTCTTTTCTTGGTGAGCGACCTCTCACCTATGAAATAAGCCAGCGGACGGCAAGCTGAATAATCAAAGGTGGAGTGCGAAGCAAGCACCTTGATTATTCAGTCCATCTGCTACAATGAAAAGAAGGAGAGAGGAGAAGGATTAAAATAGACAGCGAAAAGCCCCTCTATTTTGGAGGGGCTTTTCTTTTAACTAAAATCTACACCGTCAGCGATGATTGATGTCTTTGTGAAGGATTTTCCATCCTGGCGCTTATAAGTGCCTGTCTGGAATCGTCCACGGACAGCAACCGTCTGACCTTTGCGTAAATCTGCGATATCTTCAGCTAATTTGCCGAAAGTAACGATCTCAACTGAAGCATTTTGCTTCTCAGTTGGTCCGTCGTGGTTAACAACGAACTTCGCAAAAGTAGTTTTATCACCTTTCTTGATTTCTGGCTTTTTTGCCAGATTACCGTCAAGGTAAACAGTATTCATTATCATACGATTTATACCTTTCTGTGACTGTTTAATTGTAAGGATCTCGGTTTTACCCGTCACAGGCTCAGCCGTTGCGGATATCGGAGCGTCCTTGTCTTGCGCTGTCAAACAGGAAGCAAAGCGGTTTTACAGCACTAACAAGACAGACGCAATCCTGCCGCAATAAGGATGAACCTGAATCTTTGACGGGAGAAGCCAGAGAGCCTATAAACAGCCACAGAGCAGGGGAGTAGGTTGAAATTTTCTATGCTTGTGGTAAAGTGGCGCAAAACCCCTTTTGGCCCGCGACAATCATCGGAACGGATTCTTACGCTAAGGGTGCAAGTCCTTTACCAGTTTGATATTACAGAGCCTATGGTACAAACGGCCATCGGCCATAAAAAAGCCTTCGCTGACGTAGAACCAGAGTAAAATAAACGAAATTTGCTAAATTCGAGCTAAGAATGGGAGGGGGCGCAACCTGATCCGGCGCTAACGTTACTTTCCGTTCCAATGATTGTCACACCCCAGGTACCGGTAACGTGGCGTAACAGGTAGGGGAGAGGGGGATTTGGGCTCGCGCCGATGTTCCACGGTTGGCTGGCCGGCAAATTTTGAACCCGCCCCTTGTTCAGGAACGGGTTTGGTTTGGCCGGTATAATCGGCTGATGGAGTTCCAGAGGAAGCCTTTGAGTATTTGAACCCCAACTCGCGTTTCCGATCCCTGCGCCAATCCAGGCGATCCGTACGGCTGGCTCTGGCCGGTCTCCCGTTAGGGCTCTCAATGTCGAAGCTAATACGGGTTTAATATGAGAAAAAGTGATCTGGCTTCAAGCTTTATATACCGCCCTGTCCATCCCTTCGGAAATCGCGACGGCGTTGCGACGACGATCCTCCGCACGGCCGACAGCGACTTATATGCCTTGCGACGGTGCTGAGAAAAAACAGTCACGCATCAAGGGAGCCACTGTGATATGCCGTCTCATCGGCCTGCCGTTGGGCCCGACCATTGATTTTTCTCCCTCTGGTAGCAGAAAACGGAAGGAGAAATCGCATGGCAAAATCGAGATCGAGATGGTCCGCTTCACCAGTTGAGATAGAACGGAAACGGCGTGATCGGGGAATGCAACTGAGTTCTGGAGTGACTGAGCATCGGCTACCAGACGGCACGCATTACTATTCCGTTCGCTCAGGATCGCAGCCTGCAAAGCAACACAAGGTCGAGTGGGATCGTTCAAAAAAACGCTGGGTGTGCCGGTGCCCCGACAGCACTCATCATCAGGCCACCCAATACAGTGGGTATCGCTGCGCACATTTGTGGGCTGTGGCCATCTCCTTGGAGCGAGCGACGATCCTCGGGATCGACAGCCTCCAGGCTGCGCGTCAGCGGTTCCGTGATGGTGGCGCGAAGGAGACTCTGAGAGGAATGGCGACCGATCGAAATCGCCCTCTGAACTCGACCGGTGTCACTGTGGGAAGAACGTCAAGAGGAAGGCGGTAAAAGATTCATTCACATAAACCTGATTAACTACTTTTTCTCAATGAAGCGGTCTTTTCCAATGAACGCAGTACCATCCTTCAAAAGGATAAAGGGAGAAGATTTGACTTCTCCTCCAACATCCATTCCGAGAAAGGTCTGTCCACTATCCCAAGTATAAATAATACTGTCATTGCGAGAAATGTAAGTAGCTGTGGAGTCGTTCTTTTTCTCGCCAATTTCTAAAGAGATTTTCATTTGCGTTTTATTGATAAATTGCATTGTAGATCGCATTACTCCCAGTGCGCTTTTTGTTTCTGATACAAACATCTTTCCTTCAACCATATTGGCACCGTTATTGAAAGCTCCAATGTAGCTCCTTCCAGCATAATCAAGTGAGTATCCTTCCAGACTAAAATTCTTGTTTATGGAAATATCAGGAAGAACAACAGACAAGTTTAAACCTTCTGTTTTGTATGTGCCATTTGTGACCAGTAACTCTTTTTGAGCAGTGTAAATTTTTCTTGTTAATTTTCCTTCTTTTGCAAACTGCAATGAAATAATCGCCTGAGAAGCAGAGTCTTTACGAACGAACCACTGCCCTTCTAAACCATCTTTTGCTTCGGATTCATCAATAAAAAACACCAAGGCTCCCAAAAGAAGGATGGAAACAATCCTGTAATTACGCATCATAATCTTCTCCTTAAGCACTACAGGGGTGACAATCGTCGGAACAGAAAAATAACACTTTGGAGCCTGATCGGGCTCCAAAAAAAAACATTCCAGTTCAAATTAGCACGCCAGATCTCAACTTTCTGCTCTTTTTTAGCCTCAATCCAATCCAGGGGCTAAATGCGGGCCTAAAAAACGGGTATCCCTTTAGTCACCAATGCGGATTTAGCTGTCTCGTCGGCTGGTGCATATCCTTTCTCCAATAAACCCTTTATATAGATTTTGTTGTAGATAAATGGCCACACGAGAGCAGCTACTCCGAGTGTAACGAGGTCTACAATGAACTGAATTATCGCCCATTTTATGTCCCCACGAAAAATGGCGGGCCAAAAGCCAAAAAATAAAGTCGTCCATGAAAAACCAACCTTTACTTCTTTAACCATTCCGCTTTGGGTATGCTTAAGCATAACTTTCATGAAATTACTCCTTTATCTTGAATAAACCCAACGAGAGTACACAAAGTTAGTTGTTGGTTTTTCACAACGGCTTAATCACATACCATTTTCAAATTGAATTTTGTATGACGCGATTTGGTCCACAGTCGAGTTGACCAAGAATGCCTGAAAGCTCTTCTTCGCATCTTTCTTGAAGTTGCTCATATTGATATATGCGGTCTCAAGAAGCGCGCCATCGGCATCATAGACGCTGACTACAAAGTTTGCCAACGTCCAATCTTTGTCAGATTCATTGGCCATCTCTCCAATACACTGAGTTCCTAAAGGCCCCTTCTTGATGGAGGTATTACTGAAAAAGAATCCTTCACCAGCATCTTTTTTATCAGTAGCCGCTGCCTTGATGGTGCTTAGATCTGCTGTGAGAGAGCCTTTTTTGACCCAACCCGTTACAGTTACCTGTACCCACTCGCCCTTCTCCCCCATTCTTTCAACGGCGGCTTTTTGCATAAGTTCTCCTGTCTTCTCTCCCCCTGGCGAAGCGTGAAGGGCTTCCTTGGAGGTCTTTACATAGGCCTCCTCTCCTTCTGCCAAGGTACAGAGGAAAACAAGGACGGTGCTCAAACACATTAGCCTGTATTTCATGATATGCTCCTCTCGGTGAACCGCCGTGTGCGTCTGTTGTGTTCACGCGTAATATGAGCAATAGCATACGAAATTCCCATCCGTGCGTCCAGCAAAAAAAAAGCTCAAATTAGGCCCGCGACAATCATCGGAACGGATTCTTACGCTAAGGGTGCAAGTCCTTTACCAGTTTGATATTACAGAGCCTATGGTACAAACGGCCATCGGCCATAAAAAAGCCTTCG
>Ga0257125_1001653_pt1 | contig 21600 bp, 9 predicted proteins | sample SI106_200metaG_FD_190183 | JGI IMG/M metagenome (GOLD analysis project Ga0257125, IMG submission 190183) | Marine microbial communities from Saanich Inlet, British Columbia, Canada - SI106_200 | ecosystem: Environmental > Aquatic > Marine > Inlet | place: Canada: British Columbia | collected... | reverse complement strand
GATCAATTTGTCGGTACACTTCAGCTTAATGATGGCAACTCATTTACATTTAACTCTGACGGTTCAGTTACTGATCAATACGGAAACACGCTGACCCAACAGCAAATTCAGCAGCTTATGAGTCAAGCTGGTGGTGATGATCCTAATGATCCTAATGATCCTAATTCTGATGGTGGCGGTGGTGGTCCGGTTGCTCCTTCTAGTCTGTATTTTAATGAGTCTTCTGTATTTGGAGACACGGTGAACAGTGTAGACACCGGTAATCAGGTTGGTGTAGATATTGATTTCCAGATTTCCGGCACGGACAATGCAGATGCTACTTTCAAGAGTACTGGTCCTAGCCTTGTTCGAGTGCAAAATGAAAGTATAGAGGGGGATAGTAGCGGGATACTGACACTGCTTTTCAATACGCCAACACCGCTTGTTAATTTTGGAAGCGCACTGAATACCGGTACTGCCGAAACTTCTGGATTCACAGTTAGGCTGTTTGATGTATCGGGTACGCTGTTTAGAACCTTTAATATAGATACATCAATCTCAAGTGGGTGGTCAGAGGGGCTGTTTAACTATGTAGGGTCGCTGGTAAAAAAAGTGGAGGTAGATTATAAAGAGTCAGCGGCTTCCAGATTTGTGTTTGACAATCTGTTTTACACAAAGGATGATAAATTTTTTGATGATTTTCAACACTCAAGTAATATAGGTTCATGGTGGAACCAACAACTTAACTCTTCTACCAATACCTCTTTTGGGTCAATTAATGCCAAGAGTGGTAACACTGGTGATCGCTTTGCGGTAATTCATACCGGTGGATCCGGTATTACCATGGGCAAATTGGGTATTAAGTTTGATTTTGCAGAGTCAGCGACACGCCATTTAAGCTTTGACTACAACTTTGTTACAACAGAAACCGGTGGTAATGATACTTTTACGGTAAAATTGATTATGCCAGGTCAAACTGAGACACTCGTATCCTTGACTTCAAGCGTCGGCGGTATGACAGGTGTTACTGGACTGACAGGCTTAGATAATACCAGTGGCAGTCAAACAGGCTGGCTAACATATGATGGTGACTGGACCATACCAGCCGGAATAACAGAGCTTGTCTTTCAAGTGAACGATGTAGGAGATAATACTTTCGATTCTGCAGTCCTTATTGATAGTGTACTTGATCCAATAGTAGAAACGACAAGTACGGATTATATGCTTACGTTTGCTAGGATGCTTCGTGGTGATATTGAAGTTCATGATGCGGATCTTGAGGCTGACGCCGTGGCCAGTGCAGAACACCAGGCGTTTATTGCCAAAGTGAATGAGGTCATTAGTGACATGGAGAATATTTCAGATTCTGAGTTTATGGCCGGCAGGGACGAGTTCTTTGATAGATTATGGGTTGCCAGGGATACCCTTGCAACACATGAGGATACTACTGAATTTCTACAAGAGGCGGGTGTTGCGCATCATCTCCTGGAGGCCAGTGTCATGGCAACCGAAGATGTTAATGCAAACATTACTACCATCACGGATTCGATAAACCAGGCAAAGAGCTTCCTCGTTGCCCATGTGAATGATTTTGGGGATACAGACGCTCTTGCCAGTATAAAAACTAATATTGATTCCGTATTGGCAAATATAGAAAACATTAATAATAATGAGTTTACCACTGCTACAATGGTAGCAATACGGGATGGGATTCAGCAGGCATTCAGTGATACCATTGACCACATGAGTACAGGTGGACATACTATGTGCGATAATGCTGAACTTCCTTGTTATAACACCATGATGTAATAATTCTACATGATATGTGTCCGGGCTGATGGCAATCTTCACGGAGTAAACAGAAGACTACGTTCAGGTTTAAAAATTAGATTAAAGTAGAGAAGAAAAAAAAATATGGAACAGATTGTTTACAGGCTATATAAATTTTTCATTGTAGGAATTATTGGCATAATCTTAAGCTGTTGCCTCGCTTGCGTCCCGGCAGAAAATAGTGCCTTTGCTCAGTCAATGCAGGAGGCCCAAAAGGTGCGATTGCAGAAGCTTCAGATTGAGGCTCAAAAGGTTTTTGATCTCAGGCGTTCGGCATCTCAGCGTTTACTGTGGGACTGGGGTGGCTCTGAAACGTTTACGTTCAGCACATACGACGACCCTGTATTAATCAGTGATTTCGTTTATCGGCACAAACGAAGGACCATGAAGACAAATAACTTCAATTTGTGGGGTAGTCTTAACCTGGACGAAATCAACAGTTTCTATGTGAGGCTTAAGGGGCAGCATATTGACTATAACCGGGGAGACCAGTACAGGAGCACGGAAAATCAGTTTAAGTGGAACATGGAAGAGGGATTTGATGAAGCCACATACATTGTAAATATTGATAAGGCGGTTGAGAAGTATTTTAAATATACCATGCCTCTTCAGCTTAGATTGACTGCCGGGCGTTTCACTACTTCTTTGGGGAGCCAGCTGGCCTACACAAAAAAGACTAACGGAGTACAGCTTGACGGACAGAGCGAATGGGTAGGATTTAAGGTTTTCGGCGTCAGAAACCTGATAGACGAAGAGAATGTTGATTTCAGTGTACCGGGCTTCCGATCCAGCAAACGGTATTTTTTCGGTGGAGAGATTAATTATAAAGGCTTTAAGAAGCATGCTCCATATCTGTTTGCCTTAATACAGGAAGATCGTAGCGGACAGAATATCGAAGATCCTGACCAGGATTATGAGTACGATTCAAGGTATTACGGCATTGGTTCAAGAGGCCAGCTTGCCAGTAACCTCTACTACTCGATAGAGGGTATTATGGAGGACGGTAAAAGCAATCCTGAGGCGGGCACCGCCACTGATGGAACAGGCCTTGCGGGTCCTCCGGATGTCGAACATATAGATGCGTGGGCATTCGATGCCTCACTCCATTATTCAGTTAACGTAATAACACATCCTAACCTGAGTATTGAATACGCCTTTGGTACCGGAGATTCTGACCGCTCCGCAAAGGTTGTCACCACTACTCCCGGTAATAAAGAGGGCACTACAGACAGGAATTTTTTGAATTTTGGTTATATAGATACCGGCCTGAGCCTGGCACCGCGTTTATCTAACCTGCAGATGTTTAAGTTCGGGCTCTCCATGACGCCTTCGGAATTTATAAAAAAGAGAAATGTAAGTCTGAATGCAAACTTTTTTCTTTTTCGTAAAGACAAAAAAGATGCCCAGATATCTGATAACAGGGCTGTTCTGCCGCAGAGAAACATTGGTAAGGAGATTGACATAAGTGTGGTGTGGAATGCGTTTTCAGATATGAATGTGTCTGTAGATTATGGCCGATTCTATCCGGGTGCTGCATACTACTATGATGAGGCTCGGGATAATGTGAGTTTGACCATACTGTATCAGTTTTAGAGAAGATGTTGAACGGCATATAATGATTAATTGTCAAGGGTTGAGTAATGAAAAATTGCGTTATAAGCAAAATGGAATTTTATTGTAACAAAAGAAGTATAAGTGTCTGCGCGCTTCTTTGTCTTTTGTTATTATCTGTTTTATTTCAAAGCAGAGAGGCATTGGCAGATGAGAACGTATACAGAGACCTGATTGAACGTGGTGTTGCAACATACGAAGACGGCTGCAGGGCTATTTCCGCTTACGTGGGTATACCGGCTGATACAATGACATTTGAGAAAGTGGTATTGGCACTCAAGAAAAAAGAGATAGTTGATGCGAGGTGGGAGTACAAACCGGATAAAACACTTACACGTGCGATAGTGGCTTATATGATTTTCAAGAAGCTTGAGATGAAAGGAGGTTTTACTATGCATGCGGTAAATGGCATAGGGCGTTTTACCAGCTTTGTGTGCAGGAAGCTGGGGATATGTGACGACTTTACCGCACCCGATATTGGCATAGGCAGGCGTTATGCTTTTCTGGAATTCCAGTTTAAGGGCATTATACCTCAGGGCAACAAAAGGACATTTCTTACCGGTCATGACCTGATGGCAATTATGTATAGATTAGAGCAGTACATCAAGGCAGAAGAAGCAGGAAAAAAACAGGATGAAAACGAGAAGATGGAAAAAGAAAAGGTGAAAGAAGAAAAAGCCTGATCCGAAGAGAGTAGTGCATAATATAGATGCATCTCTCTGTTTATCCAATCTTGTCTGTCTGAGCCTCTTCGAGCAGACGTCCAAATTAAAAATGCCTGATATTGTTGAGCCATCGCGGCTCAATCCGATTAAACATCTTTAACTATTTACCTTACCCAGGCTTTAGTTCACTTCAGATTTTGTCCCGTTTTTATCAACCTGGTTACCCTGTTAATTAATACATTTCATATTGTATTAGCCTCAAAGATTGTTATTAAATAGCTTGTGCTTCTTGTGACCCCATGTCCCCATGTTGTATATTCAGCATAAAAGTATCGGTAAAGATAATTATGATTTTTCAGGCGACCTTCCTGCTTTTAAAAAAATTGAGAGAGGTGGAGTCTTTCAGTAGAACAGGAAAAACGGTAGAAATTTTATAATCCTTACTGCTGGAAACGTTATGATTTCCTAACGTTTTTTGTTATGAACTCATAACAAACAGGGAAGGGCCGAAAAGCCAGAGTTTATTGATAATCCCATAACATCAGTGAATATTAGGGCTTATCCTGTTCTGTTTTTTGAAGAGTTCTATGGCATTGTATATGCGTTATATTATATGATCAGTTGGGTGTAGAGGTGACAAAGATACCATATACTTTTTTAAACAATAAAAACTTGACATTAATATGGTTTTTTGATAGTTCACACTTCGTCTCTGGCAATCAGAGCCTGTTTGAATGGCACTGAGATGGCATGGAAGCCTCTCGATAGTGCAGAAGAATGAATCACAGTATTATAAAAGCTTTGCTGCCATGGATGGTGTAGTCAGCCGTTCTTTCAGCAAGGCTTTTTTTATTTGGTAAATTTCAGATTTGTGTCATGCGTCCTTTTGTCATCTGTATCTGTCAGTAAGATTCAACCATAAATGATGTAGTGCAATGTTTGCAACACAACAATATTCGTATCGGCCCTGAGGAGAGTCAGTAATGAGTATAAAAACAAAAACTATATTGGTCATATCCATTTTCATCACATTTGCTTACTCATTCAGTTCGTCTGCGCATGCACAAAAAACGCGAAAGCTAGATGTTACTATCAATGAAGTAGTTGGTGACGTCGAGATCATGCTTCCGAATACATTTGAATGGATTCCGGCTCCTGAAGAAGGGGGTAGTGTTTTTACAGATGGGGTTCAAATTCGTACCGGGCCATTCTCCAGTATATCCCTCGTCTTTGCCGATAGCAGCGTTGTCTGTCTTGACTCTTTTACCTTCATGACGATTGATAAATTCTTAAAATCAGGAAATGTTGTAACTACAAGGCTAGGTCTGATTGTAGGCTCAATTGTAAATACATTAAACGAAGGAACGTCGTACAAAAATGATTACAAGGTAGCAACCCCCTCTTTCACTACATCACTAAGCGATGGTGAAATCAAGAAGATAGTCGCCGGTGCGATGTTCAAGGACACTGAAAGAGTTGGTCTAAGGGAAGAGGTAGGTGCGCAACGCGATAGGGCAGGTTATGTAAGTGGGAGAAGTGCCGGTGAAGTCGCCCGGGAACTACAGAGGAAAAGAGTCTCTTCGGTAGCTCCTTCAACAAATTGAGTATTGGTTAAATCTGAATGGTAGTCACATCCTTTATATAAATACAGATTATTTCTTCAGGGTAAAATTAAATAATAAAGTAAAATGAATAAGTGCTGCTATATCGCAATACTCTTTTTTATCATACTGTTATCCTTGCCTCAAACGGTACTATCTCAGGCTGATCGAATTGCCGTGGTCTCTACATTTGAAGGGCAGATTAAGATTAAGCATGGCGGAGTGTGGAAGACGGTAACGAAGAGAGGTAACAGAATGAAGAATTCTGCTATCTATAGTGACGATACGGTTTTAACTATGCCCGGTTCTTCTGCAGTACTGATCTTCAGTGACAACTCCCGCCTTGAGGTAAAAGAGAGTACAACAATGTCCATATTTGAAGAGCTGATATCCGATGAGACGGTACAACAGGGTCACGTTACTAATGTCTCCGGCGTACAGAAAAAAGATATAGTCAGGGATATTAAACTGAAGGCTGGTGGCATATGGGCCAATATCACACCGAGTAAGTCAGTATTAACAAACTTCGAAACTGCTTCCGGAATAGCATCAGTAAGAGGTACGACAGTTACGTTCGATCAACAGCCTGATGGCAGCTTTGCTGTACAGACAGTTGAAGGTTTGATGGGATTTGTAACTCCCGGTGATGACCCGGTGACATTTGATATAGGAGGTGGCGACAGTGTCACTGTTGGTATGCCGGTGTCAGGAGAGGTATCGCTGGACGTTAATTCCGGTACTATAGAAGTTAGTACTCAAACCGGAGATGTTGTTAACCTGAATGTTGGCGATGGGGTAGAAATGGGCACAACGGATACAGGAGACACGTCTGTGACGGTTACCACAACCGGAGAAGATGGCGGGGTGACAATAGAGACAGATGCAGGTACCGTTGAGATGTCTGCAGACGATGCCGTAGCGATAGGAGAAACTGATTCAGGAGGTACTTCATTAGAAGTGACAGCAACCGGAGAAGATGGTGGGGTGACAATAGAGACAGATGCAGGTACCGTAGAGATGTCGGCAGACGATGCGGTAGCAATAGGAGAGACTGATTCAGGAGGCACTTCATTAGAAGTAACGGCAACCGGAGAAGACGGAGGAGTGACTGTAGAGACAGATGCTGGTACGGTAGAGATGTCCGTGGACGATGCGGTAGAGATAGGAGAGACCGATTCCGGAGGCACTTCATTAGAAGTAACGGCAACCGGAGAAGATGGAGGAGTGACTGTAGAGACAGATGCTGGTACTGTTGAGATGTCAGAGGCCGATGCAGTAGAGGTGAGTGATACAGCGGAAGATGGAAGTGTTGAGGTGACGGCTACCAGCGGAGAAGTTACACTGGCAACAGATGCTGGCGATGTGACTATGGATACAGGCGATGCTGTGGCAGTCACGGAAGGTACAGATGGGATTGGTCTGGAGACAACAAGCGGAGAGGTTACACTTGAAACCGGAACCGGTGATGTGATAATGGACACAGGTGATGATGTTACAGTATCTGTAGACGCTGAATCAGGAATTGCAGAGATCGGGGTTGTCGATGGTGACGGAGTAGATGTGGTTGATGCGGATACGGGAGAAACGGCTACAGTGGATGTGGGAAGTGATGTAGAGGTGCAGGCTGTGGTTGATGAAGGAAGCGGAGTGGATAGCGGGACAGATGGCGGAGCAGACAGTGGGACTGATACCGGAACTGATGCCGGGACCGATACTGGAACCGATAGCGGAGTAGATGCCGGAACTGATGCTGGAACCGATAGTGGAGATGGACTGACAGACGGAGGTGAGCCGGTAAGTGTGGGTGAGGTGTCAGATGGGGATATTATCGCTGCTACTATTGAGGATGCAGCAGCTCCCGCCGCACTAGGAGATTCTGTAGATAGTACGGTGGATTCTGGCGGTAGTCTTAGTGCTGATAGCGGAGGTGGTACTGTTAGTGATACTGGAAGTATCGGAGGAAGTTCAAATAAAAACGCCCTTACTGCTCAGAGTGAAGAGATAACTTCTGAGCCTGAAACAGTATCTGACCCTGACACCGACGGTGATGGATTTACTGACAGCCAGGACGCATTTCCAAATAATGCCAATTCGTTCTGGCAGGACAATTTTTCCAGTGGTAATTTAGACGAATGGGATACCACAACGAATGCATCTGTAGGTACCAGCTTCGGTACTAATATTGGTGCTAAGAACGGAGATTCAAGTGATAATTTTGCAATAGTCCATACAGGTAACGGAAGCCTTGCTGATACAGGGAAGCTGATCAAAGAATTTGATTTCCAGATTGCAGGCACTCGTAATGTTACTTTTGATTACAATTTTGTAACTACTGAGAGTGCCGCAGCGGCAACTACAAACTTTGATGATAATCCTTCAAGTTTTACGAATTATAATGGGTTTGATATGAGCGGAGTGAATATTATGTCAAAAACAAGCTACACGAACACTTACAAAAATACCACTATAGATTTTGTATCAGGAGGATATTCAGTGTACGGGAATAATGAGGGTGTTATAAAGCGTTCGTCTGGTAACTTATTCGATTTTGATGGTGCACATTTTACGATGTTTAGTTGGTTGAATGCAAAATGGGGTGCTTCTGCGGAAACGATTACTGTAGAGGGATATAAGGCGGGGGTTAAAACTTTTGATAAATCAATCAGTTTGACTACCGATTTTGTGTGGCACGATACGAATTTTACCGGAGTGGATGAAGTTCGCATTGAATCTTCGGCAAGTGGAAAATATTGGCTTATGGACGATTTTGTCACTACCAATAACGACTATTTTAAGGCAGAGCTGATTCTTTCAACAGGAGAGTCGATAGAACTGGCATACGAAGATGTATATACATCTACGTTGACAGCGGTAACTGATCTGCCTACATCTGATCTGGACAACTCAAGCGGTTCTCAGACAGGTTGGATATCCGTAGACTGGACAGGCTTTGTGCCGGCAGGGTTAACAAAGCTTATATTTGGAGTGTATGATGCCGGAGATACATTAAATGATTCTGCGGTGCTGGTAGACAACGTAGTTGATCCTTTAGTCGATGCTGTTGCCGCTGAGACTACGAATGTCTGGATGGCATTTGCACAGATGATTCGTGACGATATCGACCCTGATAATGTGAGCTCTCTGAGTACTACTGGAGACAGCTCGGATCTCCAGGTGGACACTGATAATATTAATGATGCAGACGGAGTTTTCAGTGAAATTGAGAGTATTTCGAGTACGTTAAACCTGACAGATATTTTCGGAGATATATGGACTCAGCAGAACAATATTTTTGAAAGTGAGTATGCGCAGCATGCGTCTGTCGCAATGCTTCTGTTGACAGCAAAAGAGATAGCTGAGAGTGAGAGCGGTTTTAGTACAAACCTTAACGCGATAAGAAATTCACTGAGCCTGGCAAAGACATTCATGGATAATCATATAAATGACTTTGGAGATGTCACCGACCTGGGTATAAGAGTCATGATTGACGGTATTTTGACAAAGATAGATGGCGTCATGGATACAGACGATCTTTTGGCAATGAACGCGATAAAAGGCGATATATCTAATGTCTTTTGTAGTGTTGTACACAACCTGAATCACGACGGCTCTGACGAAGAGAAATGCAGCCTATTCGTGTCCTGTCCTCATAGCGGTGGGTGAGGAGCATGGGCAAATAAAATGATATTTTCTATATATGAAAAAAGTGGAGAGAAACTTGAAGAAAGCCAATGTTAGATGCTGAGAACTGGCCACTTTGTAGCTTTTGCTGTCCTCGTTATTGTTATTGCCCTGAATAATGTGCTGTGTGCTCAGGAGCGGCTTGAGGCGCAGAAGGTGCGGCAGCAGAAACTGGATATGGAGGTTCAGAAGGTAATGGACATAAGAGCGTCTAAGGCCCAACGTCTCCTGTGGGATTGGGGAGGCTCTGACAGGTATACGTTCCTTACCTATGATGATATTGACAATGCTGGTGTTTCTGACAAGCGCAGGACTCAGAGGAACAATAACACCTATTTATGGAGCAATCTCAACCTGGAAGATATTCATAATTTCTATGTGAGGCTGCATCTCGAACATATTGACCGGAACCAGGGAGACGAGTATAGGTCTCACGAGAATAGATTTAAGTGGAACCTGGAAGAGGGGTTTCACCAGGGCACGTATACCCTGAGCATAGATAAGGCACTTAAGAAATATCTGAAATATGAGAGCCCTGTTCAGCTTGACCTAACGATGGGGCGTTTTAGTTCATATATCGGTAAGCAGATAGCTTATGCTAAGAGATCTAACGGTGTCGAACTGAACGGAAGGAGTGAGTGGGTTGACTTTAAATTATTTGGTTTTAAGAATCTTATAGACGAAGAGAATATCGATTACAGTGTACCAGGTTTCCGTTCTAGTAGGAGATACTTTTATGGCGTTGAATTCAAATATAAAGGATTTAAAGAGCACAGGCCATACGTATACGCACTCATTCAGGAAGACGATAGCGGGGAGAACACTGAAGATACCGGTCAGGACTACGAGTACAATTCCCGGTATTACGGTATCGGTTCAAGGGGTCTCCTGTTCAAGAAAATTACGTACGAGATAGAGGGGATCCTGGAAGATGGTAAAAGCTTTCCGGAGGCTGCCACTGCCGGTGTTGCGCCGGACAATGTGCAGATAGACGCCTGGGCGTTCGATGCGGCATTCTCCTATCAGTATAAGGTGATTACACAGCCGATTTTCAGTGCTCAATACGCATTTGCCACTGGAGATCCTCATCGCGTTACCAGGGTGACTAATACTATTGGTGGAAACAGGGAGGGGAGTACTGACAGGAGTTTTCTGGGTTTTGGATATACAGACACTGGCCTCAGTCTTGCGGCCCGCATGGCCAACCTGAGAATGGCTAAATTTGGATTCTCCTTTAAGCCATTGGAGCCGGTAGGAAACAGTGATGTCAACATGAATGTAAACTACTACCTCTTCGGCAAAGATGAAAAACAGGGTGCTATTTCAGACACCAGGGCGGATAGGCCACAGAGAAATATCGGGAAAGAGTTTGACGTTAATATCACGTGGAAGATTCTCTCCGACCTGAACGCGTCCGTAAATTATGGCAGGTTTTACCCCGGCAACGCCTATAGCGACAAGGATGCGAGAGATTTCGTGATGGCGTCGATGACGTTCGTATTCTAGTGGTGGTTTGTTATGAAACCCTAACAAAATTTGTTAGGGCCTTTTCGCGGTATAAGTAGTCCGTGCTTTGGCAAACGCCGTAACTGTAGGCCAGACAATGACCTAAGAGTTGATTGGATTTTGCAGTTTGTTGGTATGTAATTTGTGATTAACAACTGGTCAATCTTAATTGTAATAAGAGAACAATATAATAGATGAAGCAAGGAAGCTTCCGTCTTCTGAAAAAGAAGAGATCTATCAAGAAAAGCCTTACTGCCATGGATGGCATCTGTAATCATCCTTAACAGTACGGTTTTTTTTTGTTTTAACAGCACAAAAAATTTGGTGAGAGGTACTATTCAACAACCAGGCTAAATAATTCGGCAGTGTGGTGTGCTGATACAACAGCACATCTCTCTGTCATTAAGATTTCGAAGTACATATTCAAGCATTCTATGATTATGAAATATCTAGTCGCTCTGTTTTGAACGTTGTTCAGTGTGTTTCAGGGTGCCATCAACCATTATTATGAAGGAAGACTAAAAAATGAGAAAGTTGATAATTTTCAGCGTTTTACTATTGGGATTTATTTTTTCAAATAGTTCTTTTGCTGATACTGTGACTGAGGAGTGGGCGAAGACGTATAATGGTTCTGGAGGAGGTAGCGATTATGGAAGATATGTTGCCGTAGATACATTAGGCAATGTCTATATAACTGGAAGGGGTTATAACGGTACGTACAATGACTATTTAACAGTAAAGTATAATTCAGCGGGCATTAAGCAATGGGCGCAAACGTATGTTGGCCCGGTATATAGTTCTGACGTAAGAGGAATTGCCTTGGACTCATTAAACAATGTCTATGTAACAGGATTTACTGCCAACGGTATAGGCCATGACTATGTCACGGTAAAGTATGATGGTGCAACCGGTGCTCAACTCTGGGCGAAAATGTATAGTTACTCGGAAACTAGTGATGATTACCCTACAGGCATAGCCTTGGACTCATCAAATAATGTCTATGTGGTGGGAAGTGGTGGTAGTGGGGCTGACATAGTAAAGTATGATTCAGCGGGCACAGAGCAATGGAGGTATACGTATACAGTTAATAAGTATAATTATGCTACAGACATAGTCGTGGACTCATCAGATAATGTCTATGTATCAGGAAAGGCTAGAAACCCAAGCAGGTATCCATGGCCTCATAGTGATTTTGCTACGTGGAAGTATGCTAGTACTGGTGGACCGCCTATATGGACGGCTACATATGATGGCACGGGTTATTCTGATGAGGTTACTGCCATGGCTTTAGACAAAATGGGCAATGTCTATGTAACTGGGGCGAGTGATTATGACAATAATAACATTGATTATGTCACAGTAAAGTATGATGGTGCAACTGGTGCTCAGCTCTGGGCGAGTAGGTATAGTAGTGATATAGGATATAATAGTGATATTCCCACCGGCATTACCGTGGACTCATTATATAATGTCTATGTAACTGGAAAAGGTGGATATGGCGTGGTCAATGGTGTTACTACATACGATGGTTTTATAACAGTAAAGTATGATTCAGCGGGCAATGAGGAATGGGTGAGAAAGTATTATGGCCCATCAAACCTTAGCGCTTCCGCCAATGCCATAGCCGTGGACTCACTAAATAGAGTCTATGTAGCAGGACGCGCAGATAGAGGTTCTGTGGTAGTGAAGTATGATTCAGCGGGTAACGAGATCTGGGTGCAAGCTAAAAGTGGTTATGGTTCCAACTCCATGGTCTTAGACACATCATACAATATATATGTAGCTGGAACATATAACAAAGACTATCTCACAGTGAAGTACGCGCAAAGCATACTTCTTACAGCCAGTGCCGGTCCTGATCAAACGGTAGAGCAGACTAGCCCTGTTGGTGCTATGGTGATATTGGATGGATCAGGTTCATATGATCCTTCTGGAAATGCTATTACATATATGTGGACATGGGCATCTGGCACTGCTACCGGTGAAACTCCAACGGTACTGTTCCCTGCTGGCACACCACACACTGTAAGTCTGGTTGTCAATAATGGTACAGAGAACTCGACACCGAGTACGGTCGTTATAAGTGTTGCGGATACTACGGCACCGGTTGTAACACCTCCTGCGGATATTTCAATACGGCAGGTGGAGGGCGGTGGCCTGACACCTGTAGATTTAGGAACTGCGACTGCCACTGACGCTTTAGGAGTAGTTTCACTTACCAACAATGCACCTGCTGGAGGTTTTTCATTTGGTTCAACAGCTGTTACATATGAAGCAACGGATACGGTCGGCAATACAGGTACAGCAACACAGACTGTAACGGTAGGAGAAACTTCTCCTTTTGCAGTACTGTCCACAAGTCAGTGGGATTCTTCTGGAACCATAACGGCAAGACCGGATAGTGATATACTGTTAATAGACAGAGAGTGGTCTTATGATTTGACGAAGTTTATGAATCGCATATTCCGAATAGATGGACAGACAGGCCAGGCTACTATGATAGCTAGTGCGCCTGAGACTGACCTTCTTGGTACAGATCCTATTGCGACAGATGCTGCCGGAAACATATACACACTTTACTCTAGTGTTATCAAACGCCGTGATCCATCTGGTGTAGTCACCGTCTTTGCAGGTGGTGGCACAGCTGACATTGGAACTTCACTTAACGCGCCAGCTACGTCAGTCAAACTCTGGGGACCTCGAGATCTGGTTGTGGATGCGTCCGGCTATGTCTATATCTCCGCTGAATTTAGTAGGTATATAATCAAGGTGGACCCGGACGGAACAATCGTAAAGATAATAGGGAATGGAGTGAGCGGTTCTCCAGTGGACGGAGAGCTGGGTTCAGAGATTTCAATATCTCCAGCAAGGCAGATTGCGGTTGATATATCAGGCAATATATTCTTCTCACATGGTTCAACTATCTGGAGAATTGATGCTGTGACAGATATAGTATCGACCTACTCGGGCTATTTTGTTTCAGATATGGCTCCGGACGGTGGTGGCAACATTTTTTATACTTCTGGTTATACCGCATATATCTGGGATACAAACAACCCTGATAGAGGAACTAATACAACGGAGATCAATCTTCCCGTTAGCGATCAGTCGACTCGTGGGATTGCAGTTACACCTGATGGCGATGTCTTTATATACCAGGACATATCACAGGTGACCTTGCTGGAGGGGCTTGCCACGCCGTTCCAAAATACCGGTACGGATTCTACAGACATTAGCCAAGGAGTTGAAACGGTAAATATATCTGCCGGAGTTGGTGAAACTATTTCAAATGTGACATATGCTACCGAGGAGTCAGTAGATGGGATCGCCTTTGAAGGTGGATCTGTCTCATATAATGTGACTACTGCTGAGGGAGGTACTGTGACAACAGTTCTTGCCTTCACCAAGCCACTGCCGGCATCCATGGCTCTTTATAAGGTGGACTCTTCTCTTGGTCCACTGTTTCCACCGCAAGAAATTCCCAAATCCACCACTGTAGAACCAAATACATGGATGGAGCTGACTGGTACCAACAGTATCAGCTTGACCCTTACGGATGGAGGGCCGTTCGACCTTGATCATGCAGTTAATGGTGTGATTGTAGATCCTGTAGCACCTGCAACGTTAAATACTCCACCTGTGGCTGATGCGCGGCAGGATCAGGTTATTACCCTGGGGCAGACGGTCTATCTTGACGGATCTGCTTCGTTTGATCCTGATGGTGATCAGATATCATACATATGGACTGTTGATTCAGCACCTGATGGAAGTTTTGCATTAATTAACGGAGTTACTTCAACCATACCAACCTTTGAACCGGATGTTACAGGTGGTTACACTATATCACTGGTGGTAAATGATGGTGTCGATGACAGTACAGCAAGTATAGTGTCTGTTTCTACCTATCAGAATCTTCCTCCTGTGGCCGTAGTTACAGCCACGCCGCTTTCAGGTGATGCGCCACTGCCAGTAAATTTTGATGTTCTTGGTAGTATTGACTCAGAAGGTGGAGTGCTGAGCTATTCGTGGGACTTTGGAGATCCTGCAAGCGGTGGTGACAATACGAGTACTTTAGCTCGACCAAGTCACGTATACAACAGTGGAGGTATATACACGGCAGTGTTAACGGTTACTGATGATATTGGTAATTCAGACACCGCTTCAGTAGAAATTACTGCCCTGGTAGACAATATGCCGCCTACAGTGGCACCTACGGCGACAGTAACCGGTGCTGGCACTGTACAATTTACAGCAAATGCAAGTGACCCGGAAGGTGGAGCATTGACCTATTTGTGGGACTTTGGAGATGGAACTTCGAATTCTACTTCCTCTGATCCGATTTATACATATACCGGACAAGGAAGCTACACTGCGACATTAACGGTATCTGATGATTTGAACAGTGTATCGGCTTCAGTTACAGTGGATTTTGACGCAGATGATGATGGTGATGGTGTAAATAATTCTGTGGATCAATGTCCAGGAACACCAGCAGGTTATGTCGTAGACACAAGTGGATGTCCTCTGGATAGTGACTATGATGGTGTAATTGATGCCTTAGACCAGTGCCCAGGCTTTGTTGATAATGAAGATATCGACAGTGACGGCATACCAGACGGATGTGATACAACACCAAATGGTGATAATGATTATGACGGAATTGATAACCAAGAAGACACATGTCCTGGGGATTTTTACAATGATGCAGATGGAGATGGTGTTTGCGGAGATGTAGATAACTGTCCAGATACCGTTAATCCAGGACAGGAAGATGCAGACGGAGATGGTATAGGAAATGCATGTGACACTTGCCCGGACGATCCGTTAAATGATGCAGATGGAGATGGTGTTTGTGGAGATGTAGATAACTGTCCTGGTACAGCTAACCCAGGGCAGGAAGACTATGACGGAGACTTAGAAGGTGATGCCTGCGATGATGACGATGATAATGATGATACGCCGGATGTATCTGACGCCTTCCCATTTGATGCAACCGAAACAGCAGATTCAGACGGTGACGGTATAGGTGATAATAGTGATAACTGTCCAGATACATATAATCCAGGACAGGAAGATAATGACGGAGACTCAGTAGGTGATGCCTGTGATCCGGATGATGACAATGATGAAGTTGTAGATGCAGATGATAACTGTCCAGATACGTATAATCCAGGGCAGGGAGATAATGACGGAGACTCAGTAGGTGATGCCTGTGATCCGGACGATGACAATGACGGAGTTGCCGATGCAGATGATAGCTGTCCATTGACATCGAATCCAGGACAGGAAGATGCTGACGTAGATGGAATAGGTGATGTGTGCGATGATGACGCCGATGGTGATGGATATGACTCCACAGCAGTAGCAGGTGGTACCGACTGTGATGATACGGATTCTGAAATATATCCGGGTGCAACAGAGATATTTGACAATGGAATCGATGAAGATTGCAATGGGGCGGATCTGATATTAGTAGATTTCATAGGTACAATAAGTACGGAAATTAGTTCTCTGGATCCGTCTGTATTTGCCAAGAAGAGCGACCTGGCACAATTTACGAGATTATTAGCTAGGATAGTTAAAAACATTGAAGCCGGTAGAACCAGTAATGCTCTGAGGGAAATTAATAAGGTGTTGGGGTTTGTAGATGGTTGTGCCACAACAGAAAGCCCAGATAGGGATGACAAGATAACGGATTGTGGCGTACAAGCTGATGTATATCCGTTGGTGAAAATGGCACAAGATGCTATTGTGCTCTTGCAATAATCTTGTCAAGAAATGGTGCTGATTTTAAAGATAAAAGGAGAGACGTCCGACGGGCGTATAGCGACAGATACAGACCGGCTTGTATTTATTGTTAAATGAAGATGATGTGAATAGTTGTTGAATGCATATTGGTGCTGTTCAACAACCATACTATATTATCAGGCGGAGAGACGTGCTGATACTTCAGCACATCTCTCTGTTAGCTTTTCTATACCAGAAATTAAAAGGGGTAGTTTGTGAATATACAATCAAAGAGATGCAGTGGTGTGAATGGTTACATTAATATGTTGAGGTGTAACAACCTGTTAAATATAACAGTGCTGGCTCGCTGTTGTAAAATACTTTTATCTATCACCCTATTTATTCCATTCGGTGTCGGTATGATATTCAGTATGCCATCGCCTACACATGCATGCACGTCCACATTAGTGGGAAGTTATGCTAACAGTTCTGACCTTCTCAGGGATGTTCATGTTTCTGGAGATATTGTATATCTGGCAGAAAATTACCCTTTCGGTGGTATTCATTTAATTGACGTTTCCAATCCTGCATTACCAGCACTGATCAGCTCTTATGATACACCGGGCAGTCCGGTTTCTATTCATGTATCAGGTGATACTGCATACGTAGCTGGTAACCCCACACTTGAGATAATTGATGTCTCCAACCCCTCTTCTCCAATCTCTCTCGGCTTTTATCCCACAGGTTCAGACACAAATGATGTCTATGTATCAGGTAATATTGCATATGTGACTAAAAGATCAGGTTTGCAGATAATTGATGTGACAGACCCTACGACACCTGTTCTTCTTGGCAGTTATAACGCACCGGGTTCGGAACAGAGTGTTTTTGTATCCGGTATTACAGCATATGTGGCAAGTTTGACTGCACTTTCAGGGTATCTCCATATAATAGACGTGTCTAACCCTGCGGCTCCAACATTAAGCGGCAGTTATGCTATTAACAATTCCGTAGATTCCCAGGCACAGGCAGCCAGTGTATTTGTAGTTGGGAATACGGCATATTTGAGTGAAACCAGAAGGGGTGGCCTGGAGATAATAGATATATCTAACCCTGCATCACCACAACTACTGGGCGGATACTATAAGCCTCTCTCTTATCCGGGGATTTCCTACGTTACAGATAACAAGATATGCCTTGGAGTGGGTTCAAACTTTGAGATCTTAGATGTGTCCAATCCGACGGAGCCGGTGCTTTTGAGTAGTGTGTCAAACGGGGGAGCAGGCGCTGTTTATGTTTCAGGCAATATGGCATATGCATCCAACTCCGGGGTAGGACTGGATATATTCAATGTAAGCTGTCTTGAGGCCAGCGTTCCGCTGGCTGCAGCAGGATTAGATCAGATAGGTACTGTGGGCGAATCTCTGGTATTTGGTGGTTCAGGATCATCCGCTCAGGGTGGGACAATAGCAGGTTACGATTGGAATTTTGGTGATGGAGGATTCGCTTCAGGTGTGGGTGTAAATTATTCATACTCATCTGTCGGTACATACACAGCAACTCTGACTGTTACAGATAATCTTGGTGTGACGGATACAGATACATTGAGTGTCATAGTTACAGATCCGGCAATTTCAACTCTCGTAGTAACTCCTGCAGAAAATGTTGATATTACTGCTTATCAGGGAAGTTTCAGTGAAGGTAAAATCAGCAGTGAATATGGTTTTGCTTCATACATAATTGAAAATTCTGGGATTGATGGAATCTATTCTGCAAATTTAACTGGTAATGTAGCTTGGCTCAATCCGGTTAATCATTCAAATAGCACGCTGATAGACAGACAGCAGGGTACTGTAACTCTTATGCTTACAAGTGCAGTCAATGATCTGGCGCCAGGGACTTATAATGAGACGGTGGAGATCGTTCACGATAATGGCGGCAGTAGTACCACTCGCACAATAACTCTTACCGTTTTGCCTCCTTCCTTTACAATTACACCAGATACTGATACATTGGCTTCCGGTCCGGCAGGGGGACCGTTTATACCATCTTCGACAACATACACAATAACGAACACAACGGCTGATCCGCTGGACATTGAAGTATCTGAAGGGGATGATTTTGGTGATGGTTGGATTGCACTATCCAGCTCAGAATTGTCTTGTTCCTCTGATATTTGGGAAATTGATTATGTTTGTACCGGGACCATACTTCCTGGTCAGACTGCAGACGTTACAGTGACAATTAACAGTTGGGCAGGATATTTAGATACGGGGTTTCATCATGGGTGGGCAAACTTTCTCGATATGAATTCTGGTATTCTCTGGCCGATTTATCCTACAACTAGTACTCCCTCTGTGAACATAACTTCTATTCATAGCACTGTTATTCCGGGTGAAACTACGACGGGAGACAGTGTGGCTATATATCCTGAAGATACATCAACAGGTACATCTTCTACAACCACTACCATATCATTTGACAATGTTACTACAGCGGGTGATACAACGGTCAGTGTCCTTGAAAGTCCACCAGCATTGCCTGGGTTCCCATCACTGCCACCTCCTCCAGGCGGTTTTCAGATTGGTGATCCTCCAACATATTATAGCCTTGAGACTACTGCTGTCTTTGAAAATGCCACGATTTGCATTGATTATAGTGGGGTCAGTTATGTTGATGAATCTACCCTTAAACTCATGCATTACAATGAAGCTAGTCTGGTTTGGGAAGATGTAACTGTCTCTCTGGATACTGTGAACAAAATGATTTGCGGCCAAACAAGCTCTTTCTCTAGCTTCTCTGTCATGGAGAGCACTGATGATGACAGTAGCAGCGACGATGATAGTCGCAGTGATGACGATAGTGTGAGTGATGATGACAGTGCCAGCGATGATGACGGCGGTGGTCATCGTAAGAAGAAAAACAAAAAAAACAGAAAAAAGAAGAAAAAGAGAGGTAAGAAGAATAAATAGTGAGTGTCTGTAATAAAAATATAATTATTAAGACCGTATGTCTTTTATCACTGCTTCTCCTGCTTAACAGTGAAAGCGGTTCAGCAGAGAATAATGTGTACAGGGAGCTTGTTGAAAAAGGTGTAACAACGTACGAAGATGGCTGCAGGGCTATTTCGTGTTTTACCGATGTGGACTGTAATGATTTAACATTTGATGAACTTGTACTGGCGCTTAAGGAGAGAGGGATTATCGGGAAGAGGTGGAAATATAAGGCGGAAAGGCCGCTGACTCGTGGTCAGATAGCTTATATGGAGTGCAAAGTATTTAAGGTAAGGGGCGGTCTTGCCATGCGTGCTATAGATACGACCAGCCATATTGCAAGCTTTGTGTGTAAGACGCTTAAGATAGGTGATAATCTTGCCGGACCTGATATTGGTATGTACAAGCGTTACGCATATTTAGAGTGTCAGGATATGGGAACGATGCCGCCGGGCCACAAAAAGAAGTATATTACCGGTCATGATCTGCTGGCGTCACTGTACAGAATCGAGCAGCATATCAAGGCAGAAGAGATGAAGAAAAAGGCTGAAACTTCTGAAGAGATTGAATAGGATTGGATATGTTCCGTGCCATAAAAAGTTTGAAGTGTCTAAAGTTTAAAGGTGAAAAAATTGTTTTGATCCAAAACGTAGTCCTCTTTTAACTTCTTCTATTTACACAAGAGAGGTCTTGTGGCTTATCAAATTCAGGTCGGTTACACCAAGGCCGTATTTGGCAGCTGTTTCTATATGCACCGGGAGATTTGGTCGATTAAACAGTGAACGCAGCTCTTTCTCCTTCCTCTTCCCCTCAATAATATTCATACCGATCGTATCAAGGGCTACGGGGTCTCTGCTCAAAATGATTCTGTTATTGTTCCATGTGTGTCTTTTCTGTGGCATTGGTCCTCCTTCGTAAAGACCAACTATTCCGTTGCAGATGTGGAGCTTTATCTTGTCTTTTATCACAGGTATTGAATTGATGGCAGCGATGAAGGGGTCACATGAGTTGTCGTGGAAGTTGTCGGGATGGCTGATAACACCGTGAGAAATGTTTTTAAGTGCAATGCTTACTCCCGCAAGGCCGTGGTCTTTCAGCAAACCAACGTTTATAAGTGAATCAACTTCCTCTGTCAGTATTCTGCTCACCCTAACGGCGCCATAGCCGCTGTCGTATTCTCTGTGTGAACTGCCGGAATCAAGAGCCTCTTTACCTCCGCCTCCGTCTGTGGTATATGTTCTTACACCTTTAAAAGATCTGTTTATCTTGAAACCTGATGACAGGAAAAAATTCTGATATTGGTCCCATATGATGATATTGTTCTCTTTTACCCCAATACTTTTTAAAGCGTCAACGATGGCCCAGCAGATCTGGTAGTTGCCTACAAGTATGTCAGCGCCAAGTCCGTTGATCTTTATGCCTACCCTTTCATCCTCGTGAAAGAGTGATTTCCAGGCGTCTTTCGGGTTGTCTGTTCCTGTAAGCAGGGTTATACCGGAGTCCATCATCTGCTTAATCAGTGAAATATTCGGAGTCATTCCCTTCACTATTCCCGTTCTGCTTTTAACGTCAACGACAAGTGATTGAGGGTTTATTATACTTTTCGGTCTTGAATTAGTTTTTGTGTCATCAGGCAGGGGGTCAAGAGGCAATGGTATTTGAGATAGAAACACACCACCAAGTAATGTATTGACACATGTCTCTCTGATAAATTCTCTACGGGTTTTATCTTCACTCATAATAATCCCTCCTCAAACAGGTAATAGATTATCTGCTGATAATCTATTTTCTAGGATTTCTACTTAATTCAATATGGTTACATTTTAGCATTCTGCTTTGATACATTCAATTGTAGAATTTCAGCATCTTACATGCCCTATTTTATAGTGGCATATGAGGGCATAGGAGGTTATATTTCTATCATAATCCTGATATGTGGAACACTTCTTTGTTATACTAAGTAGCAGCTTATGTACTTATTAATAATTACCTCTAAATCATACCGTT
>Ga0257125_1001651_pt1 | contig 21628 bp, 16 predicted proteins | sample SI106_200metaG_FD_190183 | JGI IMG/M metagenome (GOLD analysis project Ga0257125, IMG submission 190183) | Marine microbial communities from Saanich Inlet, British Columbia, Canada - SI106_200 | ecosystem: Environmental > Aquatic > Marine > Inlet | place: Canada: British Columbia | collected... | reverse complement strand
CAGCAATTATGGATGAAATCGTCTGGCGTAAAGCATTTCTTCATTTTTGTATTGTAAATTGAAAAACTGTCCGGATTACCACCGAAAATTCCCTTGTTTTTAATGCCATTCACTTTCCTGACGCAATTCGATGAGTGTTTTCCCATTTTTCGGACGCTCTAAATCACGTTTCCGAAATCAGGAGTTCTGTCAATTCACAAAATCTCTCGCCCGGCAATCAAATTCTACCCAGGACCGATTATCATCGGTGTATATCGCGTTGGTTCCAGCGCAAAGTTTAATAGAAAATCCCAACTCGCAAAAACAAACAATTTTATATATGCGCGAAGAGTCTCCCACATATGGCGCTTGCTGCCGAACTTTTTGCGACAGGCTTGGTAAAGGCGGTCGGTCAGCTCGAAAATCTGATGAAAATAGAAAGCGAGCAATATAAACAAATACATATTGAAGCACAGGTTTTTCTGGCCATGACCAAAATTGTGTTCGATGTGATACCCTTGATTCTTGAGTGTGTTGAAACATTCGTTCTCGATTTTCCACCGGCTCCGAGCGCCTTTCACCATGATTTCAATATTTTCTTCATTTAACGGAAGATCGGTAACCCAACTACCTCTATAATTGATTTTTTCCTTACCATTTTTATTTATCGAGATGATCCGATAGCGAAAGAAGTTCACTTGGATTGCGTCTTCTCTACCGTTCAAGGGCACATCGGTCACCCATTCGTATTGGTGTATTCTACCTTTGGCGTCAACATCCTTTTTGCCGGGAATTGAATCGAAAGCGTCAACCCATTCCATCATGTATTTATGATCATCCGGTTTCGCGACAATAATATAATTATAACCCACTTCATTAATCGCGGTAATAAAAGGTTGTTTGGATGATAATCCATCGGCGTTAATAATCAGATTCAATCTTGGATGATCCTGCTTGATCTTCGACAGCCACCTTTTTGAGGCGTTGATTTCACAATCCTGTTTGGACGCACCGTCGGAATTAACAATTTGTTCCGGCATTAAAGGAATAACCTGCTTTATATCGGGATGTACAATAGCTCCTTGAAGCACCTTATGCGAATATGTTATCTCATCGTTTTTATGTTTAGTCGTCAAACATTGCGGACAAGTCACTTTTTTTGAGCTGAAGAATTGTGTTCCGTCGATATCGCAAAGATATTTACCTTCCAAAAACTGATATTGTTCCAAATGCCTTCCTCTTTGCAAGCGAGCTAAGAGCTCTTTGAAAACAGGGCGGAAATACTCGCTGTCAACATTATCGACAATATCTCTGAGCTGTGTGTTTTCGGGAACATCGGATACTCCAAAAAGTGTTCTTAAATTATTGTTTTTTTCCCTGTCCTCCAGTTCCTTTTGAAACTGCAATAAGGAGGGACTCTGGAAATACATACAGGCGAAACCGCTCATCACGGCATCGTGAATGCTATAGTCAATTTTGTTCTCTTGCCGCAAATCTAAATACTTATGGATGTGTTTCGATGTAAAATTGCGCAGACTGCCAAAGCTGAGATGTTTCTTTTGTTTCATGAGATCTCCTTAATTTTGAGTTCTCATGAAGCGTATCTAAATTATTTCAGTGAGTCCAGCGGGTAGCGCTAATATTACGAAAAAAAAATAACGAAAACCTCTGAATCGACCGGTATTACTGCGAAAAATAATTCATCCATAATTGCTGTACTGATATTCCACTGATTGTATTTTCCGGAAATTGTTGCTAACGTGTCATCTGATTTAATTATAAAGTATTATTATCTGTATTATGAGCAAACAATATAAATCTTAGTTGGAGATTAGGTTTGAACTTACCTGGCAAGCATCGACCACTGAATATTCATAATCTTGATTTAACCAAGGTTTTTTCTGATCTGGATGCTGGAGTCATTATTATTGATCGCAAGGGTACCATTTTTTATTATAATACAATTCAGGCTAACGTTGATGGTTTGGTCCAATCAGAAGTGTTAAATAAATCCATGTTGGATATATATCATACAACCAGTCAAAGCAGTCCCAGTTTGCAATGTCTTCAAAGCCAAAAACCGATTTTTATTGATACCTTTTTATATCGCACAAAATATGGAAAGGAGGTTAACGCAAATCTAAAAGTCTTTCCACTTTTTGAAGAAGAGGAATTAATCGGATCCATTTGTTTCATCCGGGAATACGGAAGAATGGCTACAGATGTGAAACAAATTCCGAACAGGAAGATTCTAGAAAGAACTGGTAAAGGAACACAGATCACCTTTAAAAATATCATTGGAAAAAATCCTGCTTTTATCCAGGCCATTCAAACGGCTATGCGGTCGGCCGGATCTGTATCTTCGGTAATGCTATATGGTGAAAACGGTACCGGAAAAGAGTTATTCGCCCAATCAATTCATAATTATGGGAAATGGAAATCTGAAAGTTTTACAGCCATTAACTGTTCTGCAATTCCGGAAAATTTATTGGAAGGAATTCTCTTCGGTACCTCTAAAGGGGCTTTTACCGGTGCTCTGGAAAAAACCGGATTATTTGAACAAGCCAATGGTGGAACGCTTTTTTTAGATGAAATTAATTCAATGCCAATCGGACTACAGGCCAAATTATTAAGAGTTATTCAAGAGAAAAAAGTGCGACGGGTGGGTTCCCTGACCGAAATTGATATCGATCTCAAGCTTATCAGTTCAGTGAATGAGAGTCCGGAAACAGCCATTGAATCCAATCGATTGCGAAGAGATCTTTTTTATCGCTTAGCCGTTGTTTTTGTTAGTATTCCACCCTTACGGGAACGATTAGAAGATCTTCAATGGCTGGTTCCCTATTTTATCAATCATTGTAATAAAAAACTTAACAAAGGTGTTGAAACGATCAGTGAAGAAGTTCGTCAATTATTTACCCGCCATAACTGGCCGGGGAATGTTCGGGAACTTGAACACGTAATCGAAGGTTCCATGAACATGATATCGACTGAAAGTACAATTTCTAAACACCTGCTACCGAATCATTTTATCAGTTATTTCACTCCCTCTGAAGAAACAGCCGAAAGTAACACCACTTCAAGCCTTAAATCAGTCTCTGAGGAAATGCCTGAAGCGAATCTTTTGACATCTGATATTTATTCAATAGACTACACCAACCGAAAATTAAGTGATGTCCAGGCTGAAATTGAAACACATATTATCCGCGAAATGATTCAACGCTTTGACGGAAACGCTGCCAAAGCCGGTAAACATTTAGGAATGTCCAGACAGCTAATCTATCACAAGATGAACAAATTGGGGATTAGCGCACAAAAAAACAAAAAGACGAACGAAATCTAAAAGAAAAAAGGTAAATATATTTGTCAAATAAAGACAAATATATTTACCTTTTATCCTCTCCCCCTCCCTAAAAGACAAATATATTTTACATTCTTTTTTTAAACAGCTTTTTTTAAAACAGTTTTTGAAAATATTTATTTTTTACATCTTGCGATATATTGGGTGACAAATCCATAAATGTCTTCAATTTTTATTTTAAAATGAGTTAAATTTCTCATCGGGTATGCTCTGTGCAAAATGGAGTATCAAGTCATCAAGTCAAGTGACATCAAAGATTCCGAAATTATAAGATGGACACCCGGTTCAATACCGTTAATCTAGGGTTTTTCTGTCATGGAATGCAATATATTGCGAACATAAAGCAGTGAACCGAAGTCGCATTCAAAGAACCTTCATAATATATAGATTTTAAAAAAAATGTATCTGGCATCTGAAAATAAGAATAAAAACCGTGTTTTAGCAAGCGAAGAAGCTGCTATAAAGTTACTTGAACTAATAGTAGAGGGTAAATTACTTCCTGGTCAGAAGATACTGGATCATGAACTCAGTGAGCAATTAAATATCGGCAGAACACCCATTCGAGAAGCACTACAAAGACTTGCAGCCCAGGGCTATGTAGAAACCATGGCTGGTCGCTGGACAAGAATTTCAGAAACCGATCCCGGCGATGGCAAATTACTTTTTCCGATCATCAGTAATTTGGAATCCATAGCCCTGGAAAATGCTTTTGCCAAAATGACGGAGCAGGATTTTCAAAAAATGGAATCTACTAATGATCGCTTGCGCGATGTCATTTTGAAAGGCAATAAAATCGCAGCCTGCAAAGCAGATAGAGAATTTCACTGGGTATTTATTCAAAAATATGAAAACCGTTTTTTGCATGAAATCATCACGGATCTGAATTATCGTCACTTACGAATGGAAATTAACTATTTCCGTGATATAGAGGATGGCTTAAAATCGCCGGAAGAGCACCTGGCATTGATCGATGCGCTCAGGGAAGGAAATCTGACCCTGGCAAAGATCTGTCTGGTAGAAAACTGGCATAATAGTATTGGTCGTATTTTACGCGGTGCAGAGTCAGCCAAACAACAATTTAATTAAATTGCCGATCAATGCGCTAAAAGTCGCAATATATTACGACTTAAATTAAGTCATCATGGTCATAGATTAGAAGATAGCAACAATAAACTTAGAATAAAATTACAGATCGTTATAATTATTAAATTTAATTGCAAAATTACGTTCTATTTTGCAATATATTACAAATCTACAATGATTACCCCTAGTAGGGATAATCATTTAGTCGCAAGAACCTGGAGGTCGAGTAAATGGAAAAGTTAGTCGATATTGTGCTAAATATCAATTCTCAAAAACATCAACTAGCGGTACTACCTGATAGCTTGTTAGTCGATGTTTTAAGGGACAGTTTAGGTTTGATGGGTACTAAAAAAGGTTGTGGTATTGGGGAATGTGGTGCCTGTACGGTGTTAATTGACGGAAAGCCTGTTAATTCCTGTCTGGTCCTCACCTTAAAGGCCAGAGGTAAAGAGATAACAACCATAGAAGGTGTCGGATCTAAGGATCAGCCTGATCCGGTACAAAAGGCTTTTGTAGAGAAAGGTGCCATTCAATGTGGCTACTGTACTCCGGGATTGGTATTAACAACCAAAGCATTTTTAGCAGAAAACCCTCATCCGGATACTAATGAAATTAAGCAAGCTATCAAAGGTCATTTATGTCGATGTACCGGTTATGTGCAGGTTGTAGAGGCGATCACCACAGCAGCTGATTCTTGTTCAGACAAGGGGGAAAACAATGAGTAGCCATAAAATTGTTGGAAAATCATTACCACAGATTGACTCCTGGGCCAAAGTAACGGGTGAAGCCGAATTTGTTACTGATATTAGACTGGTAGATATGCTTTATGGAAAAATTTTTCGCAGTGACAGGGCCAATGCTTTAATCAAAAAACTGGATATCAGCCGGGCTTTGAAGCTTCCCGGTGTTAAATCAATCGCAACTCACGCTGACACCCCGGGTATTTTTTGGGGACCGATATTGAAAGACTGGCAGATCTTGGCAGGAGATCGTGTTCGGTTTATCGGTGAAGAAATTGCTGTTGTAGCGGCAACCAGCGAAGAGATTGCTCAGGAAGCGCTTGGGTTAATCGATATCGAATATGAAGATTTACCGGCAGTCTTTGATCCCGAAGAAGCACTTAGCCCGGATGCACCACTGGTTAACCCCCATCTGACAGATACCAATGTTGCTTATCGATTTAAGATGGAACGGGGAGATGTAGAAGGTAGTTTTGCACAAGCGGATTATATATATGAAAATACTTTCCGTCTGAACAGGGTTTACCAAGGGTATATCGAACCTAACGGATGCACTGGTGATGTTGATACCCAGGGGAATGGTACCATTTACGCGCCCAGTCACTATCCTTATAACCAAAGACGTCTTTACGCCGAAGCTCTGGATTTACCGGTCAGTAAACTGAATTTCGTAAAACCATATGTCGGCGGCTCTTTTGGGGCTAAATTTGAGAGGGCATGTCATCCAATATCTTATGTAATTTCTAAAAAAGCTGGTAAACCGGTAAAAATCACATTGAGTCGTGAAGAGGATTTTATCGCCAGTAACTCCCGTGTTCCCATGTCTATTGCGGTTAAAATCGGAGTAAAAAATGATGGAACACTGCTGGTTAAACAAACCAGGATCGTTAGTAACAACGGTGCCAGGACCGTATCTGCCATACCAGTGACTTCTACCAGTTGTTATCGGGTGGATAATTTCTACCGGTTTAAAAGTGTCAAGGCCGATGGCTACATTATGTACACGAATACTGCCCCATCCGGCTCAATGCGCGGATTTGGAAATGCTCAAATGACGTTTGCTTTGGAGTCTTCCCTGGATGACATCGCCGATCATTTGGGAATTAGTCCGGTGGAAATGCGCCTGAAAAATGTGGTGCATCCCGGAGATAAAACTATTCACGGCTGGAAAATTGGAAGTTGTGGCATTAATGATTGCCTGGAAAAAGTAACAAGCTCGGCCAATTTTACTCAGGAAAAAGCCAAAATAAAACAGAATTCAGGTAAGACCAAAAGAGGTATTGGCCTGGCCTGCGCTAACCACGTATCCGGTAATCGTGGTTTTTTTGGACCATTTGATGGTGCAGCAGCTTATGTTAAAGTAACGGAAGATGGATATGCCCAGGTTACCCATGGTGAAGCAGACCTGGGACAGGGTCAAAATACCGTTTTTTGTCAAATGGCTGCGGAAATTCTGACTATTCCCATTGAACGTCTTAAAGTTCCTGTCAGCAGTACTAACACTATTCCTTTTGGATTAGGTTCATTTGCTTCCCGGGGCACAACAATTTGCGGTAATGCTGTAATTGCCGCCGCTGAAAATGCGAGACTGAAATTGCTGGAAGCGGCGGCAGTTGCTATTGAGATACCTGTAGATCAGTTATTTCTGAAAGATGCCCATATCTGTTCTTCCAGAGATGAAACGATCAAACGTCCGATTGCTGAAGTTGTGACTGACTATATCTACCAACATTGCGGGCAAAACTTAATTGGAGAAGGTTTTTTCAAACCTGATACAGAGTTCGATCCGGTAACTAAATATGGTAATATCTCCCCCGCCTATATTTTTGCTGCCCATGTGGCTGAGGTGGCAGTTAATACAGATAGTGGTGAAATAGAGATTATTAATTATCATACGGCCCACGATTTTGGAAAAATCATCAATCCTTTAACTTTAGCGGGACAGCTCCATGGTGGTTTGGCAATGGGTTTCGGTTGGGTATTTAGTGAAGAAATGCTGACCAAAAATGGTGAGTTTCTGAATACAAACTTTTTAGATTATCGAATGCCCGGGTCCTGCGATATCCCGGATACTACTAATCAATATGTCGAGACCCACGAGTCCAAAGGACCATTTGGTGCCAAAGGGGCCTCAGAGTTAATGGTAAATCCGGTACCAGCTGCTATTTCCAACGCAGTCTTTAATGCGATTGGAATTCGTTTTCAAGAAATACCCATAACCCCGGAAAAAGTGTTAGCAGCGCTGGGGAAATTATAAGAAATGGTTAAGGCCTGGATTGTGAAAGAATGGCTATACCAAAGTGATTCAAACGTTGTTTGAAAGATTTGTTAATCGAAAGAAAGAAGGAGAATGAATCAATGTCTAAAGAAATCTTCGATAAAATGATAGAAGCGGTAGCCGACAGCGATGGTGATACTGTCGTAGCTTTGGCTCAACAAGTGTCTGATGAGAATATGGATCCTATCGCAGCGATTAATGATGGATTGACTGCTGGAATGAAGGTTCTGGGGGAACGATTCTCTAGGGATGAGGTTTTCTTACCTGAAATGATGTTATCGGCCGGTGCAGTTTCCGAGGCAGTGGCCATTTTAGAAAAGAAGATCCCCAAGGGTGGTAAACAGTCAGCAGGTAAAATTGTACTAGCCACAGTTGAGGGTGATATTCACTACATTGGTAAAGACTTTGTGGCCATGTTATTGGGAACCCAGGGAATTGACGTTTATGACCTGGGTGTCGATGTATCTGTTGATAAAATCGTTGATAAAGCATTGGAAGTTGATGCTGATATCATCGGAACCTCTAGCCTGCTGACAATGACAGTTGGTGAAAACGTCAAATTGGTTAAAACTCTTGAAGAAAAAGGATTACGAGATAAATATAAAATCATGATGGGTGGAGCAGCTGTAACTGAAGATCAAGCCTTGAAAATGGGTGCAGATGCTTATGGTGAAGATGGTAATCAGGCAGTGGTAGAAGCCTTAAGATTGTTAAAACAATAAAAACAGGAGAAAACAAGTGAGACCATATTCTGTATTTTTAACTGATGAAGACATTCAGACGATTCACAATAACTCTCTGGATATTCTGGAGAATACTGGTTTTATGATGCCATCAGACGAAGCCTTGAAGTATATGGAAAGTTTTGGCTGTGAAGTAGATCATAAAACACAAATTGTTAAAATAAAGCCCGAACTCGTTCAGGACAGTATTGATAAGGCCACCAAGAAAAAAGATCTTGTGCTTTATGGTCAAATTCCTGAACATGATATGCATTTTAGCGATGACAAAGTTCGATTTGGTACCATGACCAATTGTACGCATGTACTGGTAGATGCGGAAAAAAGAATTCGTCGACCCTGTACAACAGAAGATGTTATCAACGCCACACGTCTTTTGGATCATTTTGATAATTACGACATGGTGGGTGCCCTGTTAAATCAGCAAGACGTGCCACCTGCTTTAGTGGATTGGTACTGCTGGGCTTACCAGCTGATTAACACCAAAAAGCACCTGATTGGTACTGCTGTCGGAACACAGAGCATCAGAGACGTCAAAAATATGGCTATTGCGATTTTAGGTAGTGAGAAAGCCTTTAATGAGCGATGCCCGCTCTCTTTTTACATACTATGTCGACCACCGCTTCAAATTGATCGTCTGTCCCTGGAATCCCTGATGGAATGTGCCAAACTACGCATTCCGGTATCCGTCAGTTGTGGTACCATTGCAGGTGCTACAGGTCCTGTGACCCTGGCAGGAAACATCGTCCAGTCTCATGCGGAAGTTCTGGCCACTTTAGTGCTCAGCCAGCAGATCAACCCCGGGACGCCATTTATGTATGGTGCTTATTGTCGTTCAATGGATATGAAAACCGGAAACATCGGGATGTCCAGTCCGGAATGGACGATTATGAAAGCCGCTACCGGTCAAATGGGTAAATTCCTGGGTCTGCCAATGCGACAAGCCAGCTTGCTGCGGGATGCCAAGATCCCAGATGCACAGGCTGGATATGAAAGTGGTATTACAGGTATGATTGCAGCCATTTGTGGAACGGATATGATTGATGGTATCGAATTGGATAGTGATATCATGGCAGATATGGGTGATATTGCCATGAATAACGAAATTATCGGTTACATCAAATATGTGATGAAGGGAATGGATGTTAATGAAAACACCATGGCCATGGAAGCGATTAAAAAAGTCGGTCATGGCGGTAATTATATGGGCCACAAACATACCATGCAAAATTACAAAACCCAACGTTGGGAATTTGGCATTACCGAAAGACAGGTTTGGGAAAAGTGGATGAAGGAAGGTGGCAAGGATTTCTACCAAAAAGCCAAAGAACAGGCAGATGGCTTAATTGCAGCTGGCTGGGAACCGTATGTGTCTCCAGAAGTTGAAAAAGAAGTGGTTGGAATTGCTGAAAGGGCAAATATTGATTACTCAAAAAGTATTTAATCCTTTTGAGTAGATAACCCGTTTAATAATTTTCGGAAGTATTAAAGCATAGATAACCTTACTTCCGAAAATTAACCATTAGAAAACCTACATTGTATTGAGGAGAATGATATGCCTATCAGTATCGAAGGCGCCTGGGACATCCATTGTCATCCCGCACCATGTCTGTTTCCACGTTTAGTGACAGATCGATCCCTGGCCAAAATAGCCAGAGAATGCAAGATGGAGGGCTTTGTAATTAAATCACACCATGAACCCAGTATGTCACGTGCGGCTTTAGTTGGTGAAGAAAATGATGATCTTCAGATATATGGCGGATTAGTTTTGAACACCTTCATTGGAGGGTTGAACCCCATTGCTGCAGATATGGCGATACGCCAGGGTGGTAAAGCGATATGGTTTGCCACTTGTGACTCCAAACGACATGTTGAACTGCACGGGGCACCTGGTCGTTACTCAAAAGCACAGGAAGGTACAGGAAAGTTTCATCATGAAGGTTTGTCAGTTACAGATGATAACGGAAAATTATTAGATGAAGCAATATCCATCATTGAGATTGCACAGGATTATGATGTTTTTTTAGGTAGTGGACACTGCACATTGGAAGAGTGCGTATGCCTGGCAAAGAAATGTAAGGATATGAATTTTAAAAAATTCTTAATCCAACATGCCCATTATAAGGTTCCCAATGCCGATATTGAAACTCAAAAAGAGTTAGTCAAACTGGGTGCCACAATTGAGTTGGGTTATTGTACCATATCCCCGGCCTGGGCGGCTAATACTTTAGGACAGGCTGTAAAAGCCATCAAAGAAGTTGGCCCTGAGCACTTTGTTCTGGTGAGCGATGGTGGACAACTGAATAATCCTTCTCCTCCCGAATGTTTAAGGGTATTTGCCCAGGCAGTGTCTGAGCAAGGTATCTCGGAAGATGATGTAATGAAAATGATTATAGATAAACCCCGCTGGTTATTGGGTTTAGATAAATAAAGAGGTCCAAAGCTTGGCTTATAAAGGAGAAATGAATGGAACCGATGGTTACTCTCATAATTGAGAGAACAGACAAGGGTAAACAGGAATACCAAGTCCCTCATTTTGAGGGAATGACCATGTTGGTAGCTTTGAGATATATCCATGATAATTTAGATCCCACCCTGGCTTTCAGGAATTATCACTGTGGTCGTGGGGTGTGTGTCACTTGTGTCGTAAGAATGAATGGCAAGAAATTGCGTGCTTGCAGCGCTCCTTTGGAGAGTCAACAAACATATGAGGTGACTCCTGCCAACGATAAAAATATCAGAGATTTATGTTGCGAAGTTTAATCCCCAGATTGAGGAGAAATTAAGTGAGACCGCTAGCAAAAAGACTGGGGTTATTGCTCCCAGCATCCAATACAACCATGGAAAGAGAGTTAATGTCCTTTCTTCCACCAGGTATCGGGTTACATACATCCAGAATGAGGATCGGCCCGGTAACGAAAGACGAATTGATTAAAATGTCCAAAGAAGCGCCTAAAATTGCTGAAGCTGTCAACGATTGTAAACCAGATGTCATCCTCTATGGATGCACCAGTGGCAGTTTTATTCTTGGGAAGGGTTTTGATGTGAAACTTGAGGAAGAGGTTACAGCTGTTACAGGTGTCCCTACCATTACAACCAGTCACGCAGTTTTAAATATTGCAAACAGACTGGGCCTCAAAAAAGTAGCTATTGGTACCCCCTATGCTGAAGAGGTCAATAAACCAATGCGTCAGTTTTTTACCGATAACGGACTGGAAATTACTAATTTTCGAGGATTAGGTCATCTGGACAATCTGGATATCGGACGACTCTCCCCCTGGGAAGCGGTTGAATTGGTTAAGTCTATTGATAGCGATGACGCTGAAGGAATCTTCCTGAGTTGTACCAACATGCAAACCATGGAAGCTCTGGTAGGAATGTGGGAAATGTTTAAAAAACCAGTTATTAGTAGTAACTTCGCATCCATGCTTGAAGTGTTAAGAATGCTTGGCTATCCGGAAAGCAATTGGTTAGGAATGGATTTAGGCGAACAACTATTGAGGAGATATATCTGATGCATGAAATAGAAAAATTAAAAACCCAGGTATTGGTAATTGGCGGTGGTGGAGCTGGTGCAAGAGCTGCATTGACAGCACACCTTAATGGTTCTGCAGTGATATTATTGTCTAAAGGACCAGTATCTAAGAGTGGTTTAACGCCAATGGCCTACCCCTCAATTCAGGGTGCTTTTGGATTTGAAGATGATCGAGACAACCCGGACGTTCACTACGATGATATCGTTACCGGTGGCCGAGGATTATCTGAAGAAAACCTGGCCAGAATACTGGCGGATGAAAGTCCTTCACGAATTCAGGAGTTAATGGACTTTGGTTGCAGGTTTACCCAAAAAGATGGACGCCCTTTACAGGTACTACATCCGGGCCAAACCTATGCCCGAAATTTTGTATTAAAACCGGGTGGTTATGCCATTATTCACACGCTACGAAAACAATTACGAAAATATGAAGCGATCAACATCATCGAAGACTGTATCGTACTAAAATTATTTGTGAAAGACCAAAAAGTTTCAGGTGTACTGGCTTATAATATGCGGACCAATCAACCAGTCATCGTTGAAGCAACCAGTGTTATCATGGCCACAGGCGGATATGAAGCCATGTGGGGAATGACGGATGGTGCCCCAGACAGTACTGGTGACGGATTGGCACTAGGTTACGAAGCCGGATTAAAAATGATTGACCTGGAGATGATCCTCTATTACCCGACCGTGGTCTGTGCTAAATCCGGAAAAGGGATTTTGGTCCAGTATGAAACCTTACTACGGGATGAATATGCCGGTGGTCAATTACTGAACTCAGAAGGCACTAATCTGGTTCCTGACGGTAAGCCGCCCACCAGGGACGTTTTAATGTCATTGATGTTTAGAGAAGTGGAAGCCGGTAGAGGTGGCCCCCATGGTGGTGTTTTTATTGATCTGTCAAAATCAACCAAACCGAAAGAAGAGATAGAAAAAACCATGAGTCGCCTATTTTCAATGCCTGGTAATGGACTGGAACTACAGGGTGTGCGACTAAATGCAGGTCCTTTGGAAGTGGCACCGGGTGTTCATTTTACATTGGGCGGTATTCATATTAACGAAAACTGTGAAACCAACGTTGATGGTTTTTTCGCCGCTGGTGAAGTGAGTTCCAACCTACACGGCGCTAACCGAATTTCTGGTAACGCTCTGGCAGAAACTCAGGTTTTTGGTTACAGAGCAGCTCTGGCTGCAGATAAATATTCAAAGCAGGCAGATAGTGGTGCTGAAATTGATCAAAAAGAGGCTGGTGCAGCCCTGGATGGTGCATTAGCTTTTATAGCTGATGAAGCAACATCGTTAAGACCTGCTCATATCAAAGCCTCCATTAGGAATATCATGGACAACAAAGTTGGTCCCCGGCGATCTGAAAAAAGTTTAACTGAAGCCGTGTCTGAATTGAAAGATCTGCAGCAGCAGTTATCCATAGTAACGGTGGCACCAGAAAAAAGTTATAATTATGAATGGTGTGAAGCGTTGGAAACCAGAAATATGCTAACACTGGGAATTTTGGTAGCAGAATCGGGATTGTTTCGTCCTGAAACCCGAGGCCATCATATCCGAACAGATTATCCGGAAACTAAGCCTGAGTGGAGTAAACATACCTGCACCATCAAAGGTAAAGAATTAACCACTGTTGACGTAACGAGACTTTAGAAACCTTAATATTAATAATGAAATACTGGAGTTTGAAATAATGCCTAATATACCTTTTGGTCCTAATTATGAAGAGATGCTTTTTCCGGATAAACAGCCGGCTGATGTCAGGGAAAAAGCGGATAGATGTCGTACCGAAGCTCCCATGGACCCGATCAATCTTTTTAACATTACCTGGAGAAGCGCACCGGGTAATACAGTCAACAAGCTGATTTTTCCGAAAGAATTAACTGGCGTTGAGGCTAATATTATTGTCTTGTCAGGCAAAGATTATCCTTCCGGTTCACACAAAGTTGGTCCGGCCTATTCCATGTTGATGGAAGCAACTGTCGATGGAATTGTCAACACAGATGACAACACTATTCTGGGGCCTTCAACCGGTAACTTCGGGATCGGAACTTCCTATATTACCAATCTTATGGGATATAAATCCGTGGTAATCATGCCGGACAACATGAGTAAAGAACGTTATGAGCGCATCCGGCAGTATGGCGCAGATTTAGTCCTCACTCCCGGAACTGAATCAGACGTAATACTGACAGTTTATAAAACGATTGAAATGAAAAAAGATCCTAAGAATTACTCTTTAGATCAATTTGAATTAATGTCTAATTACCGATTTCATCGATATGTTACCGGAAACAGTGCCATTGAAGCAGTAAAAGGAATCGGTAACGGGCGCGTGGCTTGTTATACAGTATGTGTCGGAACAGCCGGAACACTGGCAGCCGGAGATGAGATCAAAAAAGCATTTCCTGAATGTAAAATTGCGGCCTTGGAACCTTATGAATGCCCAACGCTTACCAGAGATGCCAGAGGCCAACATAGAATTGAAGGCATTGGTGATAAACTATGTTCACTGGTTCAAAACATCAATACCACAGATTTTGTAGCTATGATTCATGATGAAGATGCTGTTCGGGGTGTTAAAATAATGCGGGATGGTGCAAAAGTTCTGCAGGATAAAGGTGTTTCTAAAGAAGCGACCGATTATCTTAAGGACGTTTTTGGTGTTTCCGGGATGGCTAATATTATCGGTGCCATAAAAATGGCAAAACATCTGAAACTTGGCCCTGAAGATAACATCGTAACGATTGCTACTGATGGTTTCGATCGCTATCAATCAGTGATTGATGATTTAAATAATCGATATCTGGAAACAGAAGATTTTGTACTGGAACGCTGGTTAAAGGATGCTTATATTGGCGCCAGAGACGAGAATATTTTTGATTTTAGAACTGAAAAACGTAAACAGCGATTATATGACCAAAAAGAAAAAGATTGGGTACGTTTTGGTTATACAACTGAATTTCTGGAAGGTCTAAAGGATCCTGAGTACTGGGAAAAAGCTTATCAGGAGATCCCGAACTACAATCAAAAGATCAAAGAAATGCGTTAATTCATCTTTTCTATTTAATACCAATAATCAGGCACTGACTTCGGTCAGTGAAACTTATAATGACAAAATACCGAACCTGGCTGGAAATCGATAATTCTGCCATTAGAAGTAACGCCAAAGCCGTTACCGCTAATCTACCGGAAAAAACAATTTTTCTAGCTATGGTCAAAGGGAATGCCTGGGGTATCGGCTCAGTTGGTTTTGCCAGAGCTTTGATTGAAGCAGGTGCTACCTGGATTGGGGCTACCATCATTGAAGATGCAATAGAGTTGAGAAAGGCTTTCCCTAAAATCCCTATCTTATTACTGATGGAACTCACCGCTGATGCCATTCAGGAAGCACTGGACAATGATATCCGGTTGATTCTTTGTAACTATGAATATGCTGATGAGGTCTCCAGACAAGCAGTTGAAAAAGGTAAAACGGTTAAGGTTCATTTCAAAATCAATACCGGTCTTAATCGGATTGGTGTAAATGCAGATGAAGCCTTACCATTTATAAAATATGTTGCCAATTTACCCGGTTTGGAATTGGAAGGAATTTGTACTCATTTCGCATGTGCAGACATGCCTGATAATCCAAGGACTAAGCAGCAGTTAGGAAGTTTTTTAGCAGTAGTCGAGGAAGCAAGTGCTGCAGGTGTTCAGTTTAAATACCGTCATATTGCGAATTCACCAGCTTCAATTAACAATCCGGAGACCTATCTGGATATGGTACGACCCGGAATGGGTTTAGCAGGATTATATCCCAGTAACGCATTTCGGGAATTAGTAACATTGAAATGTCCTATCACCTGGAAAACCACAATCAGCCTTATTCGATCAGTAAAAGCAAACCATCCAATCAGTTATGGAGATAGCCGTACTTTCCCCATTGATTCAACGATCGTTATCATTCCTACCGGTACGGCTGATGGTTTTGGAAAACGATTTGAAGGCACCGGTTATGTTTTAATCAGGGGAGAGCGGCATCAGGTAGTTGGAGTAACCATGGACCAAACCATGATTGTTTTAGGTGCGGATTATCCGGATTTAAAAATCGGTGAAGAAGTGGTGTTAATTGGAAAACAAGGTGAATTGGAACAGGACCCGGCAGTGATTCAAAATCAAACCGGCTACCAGACGGAAGAACTCTGTTGCCAAATTAGTTACCGGGTACCACGAATTTATCTAAATTGAAAGAGGTTTTGCTATGAAATATATTACTGCCGATAATTTGGAATCAGTTGCTGGTTTACTGAAGGCAAATCCTGAAGCCAGGATACTTGCAGGTGGTACTGATATGCTGGTCGGATTCGAAACGACCCACTCCAAACCGGAAAGTGTTCTGGATATTACTGACATCCCTGAATTACAATCTATCACAGCTACAAATGATGCTGTAGTGATAGGAGCTGTGGTCACAATGACCCAACTGGCTACATCACCAATCATTCAGAAAAACTATCCGGCTCTGGCGAAAGCTGCATCTAGTATGGGTTGTTGGCAAATCCAAAATGTTGCCACCGTTGGAGGAAATCTATGCCAATGTTCACCTTGTGCAGATACAGCCTGTCCGCTGTTAGTTTATGAAGCCAAAGCTGAACTTTATGGTAATGGTGAAACCAGGACCATGGATTTGCAGGATTTTTTACTGGGACCTGGTGAAAATGCATTAAATGCTGGAGAGATTTTAAAAAGCATCCATCTTCCATTGCCTAAGGCTGAAAAAAAAGCTGACTATCAACGGTTTTCTATTCGGAAATCAATGGATATTGCTTTAGTCACTGCAGCCACAGAAATGCTAGTTGATTCTGGCAATTGCCAGGAAATCAATATTTTCCTGGGTGCTGTTGCTCCTACTCCAATTAGAGCCAGCAAAGCAGAAAATTTATTACGGAATCAAACGGTCACTCCGGAATTGATCATGAAAGTAGCAGAGATGTGTGCCGATGAAGCTTCACCTATCACGGACATCCGAGCGACAAAAGAGTATCGGAAAATAATTATTGCAAACCTAATCAATGAAAGTTTATCAAAACTAGCTGGCTTTTAAATATCTAAAATGATAAAAGGCACTAAATCGTAATAGATATCAGAACAGTTTCTATCGGGATAACTTCTTAAAAAGGTTTTAAAATAATAATCATAAGGAATTTAAACAACCATGCATCTCTAAAAGCTTACAGAATGGTACTCAAAGCTTTTGACAATTTTTATTACCATGGGATTGGGTGGGGCTATCATTAATCTTCCCAGTCATTAAACTGGTAAATTATTGTCAGCCTCCGAGGTATTGGTTATTAAAGGATCATATTGAGTTAACATTTTAAAGCCCGCTAAACTTGAAGTTATTGCGATTAAATCCCATCATTAAAAAACAAGTGATGGAATATAGGTGCATGAATAGTTGGATTTGGCACTTTAAATACTTTATCCAACAAAGAAAAAGTGTTATCGATTATCGTTTTATTCAATTCTTTGAATGATTCTCGATATTCTGTACCCAAACGCTTATTGTTAACACTTAAAGTAATAATCGTTTGAGTATCTTAAAAAAATCTCATCAGTTAGAGGCCTGCAAGAATAATCAATTACTGTTGGGACTCACGATGAACTTCCTATCAATTAGTGGGTAAGTTCATTTTCAAAAACCAAATGATCGGAGACAATAATGAGTGAAGTGAAAGAATCCACTGGTAATTCCTTCCTGGGAAAGAACATAGATTGGCCTGTGTTTGGGTTAAGTGGTGGTTTAGTATTACTTTTTGTGATTGGAGCATTGGTTGACTTGAAGTTAATTTCCGATTGGGTAAATGCATCCTTCGGCTTCGCCTGTAAATACCTGGGGGCTTACTGGCAGATTTTATCAATGGTCACTTTTTTAGTGGGATTGATATTGGCGTTTACCAAATACGGTAGAGTAAAATTAGGAAATGTTGCCAAGCCAGAAATGAGCACCTTTCGTTGGGTAGCGATCATCATGTGTACACTCCTGGCTGGTGGTGGTGTTTTCTGGTCGGCTGCTGAACCGATGTACCATTTCACCTCTGTACCTCCCCATTTTCCTGGAGTTGAAGCAGGAACTACCGCCGCTATTGCACCAGCTTTATCTCTTGCTTTTTTACATTGGGGATTTTTAGCCTGGGCAGTACTGGGATCAACCAGTGCAATTGTGTTGATGTATTGCCATTACCACAAAGGAATGGCCTTAAAACCGCGAGCTTTGCTAGTACCACTTTTTGGTGAAAAAGTAATGCATAATTGGATAGGTTCAGCCGCTGATGCTGCTTCAATTATTTCAGTTGCCGCCGGTACCATTGGCCCTATCGGGTTTTTGGGGTTACAGGTTAGTTTTGCCCTTCAGCATCTTTTTGGTATCCCGGATGTATACATGACACAATTAGTGATCATCATCATCCTGGTTGCTATCTATACTATATCAGCTGTTTCCGGACTTCACAGAGGGATTCAACTCTTAAGTCGGTTCAATGTAATACTAACATTGATATTAATGGCAATTATTCTACTCTTTGGACCGGGTCTCTTCATTATTGATGCATTCATGAGTGGATTTTCAACTTATATCAGAGAATTTCCGGTGTTGGCTTTTTACAGAGGAAATCTTGGTTGGTTAAGTTGGTGGACAGTCTTTTTCTTTGGCTGGTTTATCGGATATGGACCAATGATGGCTGTATTTATTGCCAGAATTTCTAAAGGAAGGTCTATTCGTGAAATTATCATGGTGGTAAGTCTAATTGCACCTGTAGTCACCAACTTTTGGTTCTCAGTATTAGGTGGATCAGGAATTTATTATGAATTGCAAAACGCAGGTTCAGTATCTAAAGCGCTAAGTGCCAATGGATTACCTGCTGCATTATTAGCTATTGTCGAGCAAATGCCGATGGCTGCTATTATGGTTCCAGCTTTTTTAATACTCATTGTCCTGTTTCTCGCTACTACTGGTGATTCCATGGCTTTGACCATTTCCATGGCTGTCACCGGGGATGAAAATCCATCCACGGGGATACGTGTATTTTGGGCCATAATGATGGGAGCTGTGGCAGCAGTATTGTTGGCTGTTGGTTCAGGAGGGATATCAGCGTTACAATCCTTTATCGTGGTGACGGCTATTCCGGTCGGTTTTATTATCTTACCACCCATTTGGGGAGGGCCGAAATATGCTGCGGAGTTGTATGAGGAACAAAAGGCTGATTTAACTTAAATCAATACCTTTACACTTATCAAATATGCTCATCAGCATATTTGATCTAGAAATTAAATGATGATCGTCTAAAGATGATCATCAAAGATCTCCACACCTAAAACTGGTTCCACCTTATCGTTGAAAAAATACCTTCAAACAACAGGATGGACCAGTTTTTTTTTGCATAATAGTCCATTTTCTCAATGGTAATTTTTTAGGTATTGAAAATACTTTGCAATCGTTGATTGACAACCACTTTCTGAATCATTCACAACTATTGAGAAATTGTTTATCCCCAAATTGATATCATAAAGTCTGGTTTAAAAAATGAAAAATCTACAAAACTTTGATCAGGAATTGTATACGACGATCGAAGAAGAACAAAATAGACAACTGGAAAAACTTGAACTCATTGCTTCTGAAAATATCGTATCGGAGAGAGTAAGGTCAGTTGTAGGATCAATTCTAACAAATAAATATGCAGAAGGTTATCCAGGAAAGCGTTACTATGGTGGTTGTGAACATGTCGATGTTTCGGAGAACCTTGCCATAAGTAGAGCCAAAACAATATTTGGTGCAGATCATGCCAATGTCCAACCCCATTCAGGTTCCCAGGCCAACATGGCAGTTTATATGGCTGAATTACAACCTGGTGATTGTGTGCTCGGAATGGATCTGGCCCATGGTGGCCATTTAACCCATGGTTCTAAAGTTAATTTTTCTGGCAGTATTTATAATGTACAACACTATGGAGTAAGCACGCATGACCAAATAATTGACATGAATCAGGTGCGTGAAAAAGCTAAAAAACACCAACCGAAAATGATCATTGTCGGGGCAAGCGCTTATCCCAGATTTATTGATTTTAAAACATTTAAAGAAATTGCAGATGAAGTTGGGGCTGTTGTATTGGTTGATATGGCACATATAGCTGGACTCATTGCTGCTGGAGTTCATGATAATCCGGTCCCTTACGCTCAATATGTTACAACCACAACCCACAAAACTTTGCGTGGTCCAAGGGGTGGTATGATATTATGTCAGCAGGATTATGCGAAAAAACTGGATTCAAAAATTTTCCCGGGGATACAGGGAGGACCACTTTGTCATGTTATTGCTGCAAAAGCAGTAGCATTTAAAGAGGCACAAAGTCAGGTTTTTAAAGACTATGCGAAACAGGTGTTAGCCAATGCTCAATCCATGGCGAACGCTTTGATGGCCAAAGGATATAAGTTGACCACCGATGGTACTGATAATCATTTGATGCTGGCTGACCTTACCAATAAGAATATTACAGGTAAAAGTGCTCAGGAAGCATTAGATAAAGCCAATATCACAGTTAACCGAAATGCTGTGCCATTTGACAAACTTAGCCCTTTTGTTACCAGTGGCATTAGATTAGGTTCTCCGGCTTTGACCTCCAGAGGGATGAAGGAAAATGATATGGAAACAGTCGTTGGTTTTATGGATCAGGTAATTTCTAATGTTACAGATGAAGTAAAATTAACTAAAATTGGTCAGGAAGTAAAAGCATTTGCATCATCTTTTCCTGAATTTGACGATCAATTCTAATAAAGATCTGTCCCTAGAGGAGAAGGAACCCGTTTCGCTAGCATTTGGTTTTACGGTTATGTTGGATCAGGTCGTTTCACAAAATATTGATGATCTATTTATAAACGCTTAAGAACGTATCCTGATATTGTGTCAATAATCAATTGTCGAGTTAACCCCGCTGAAATCAAGGTACACGTAACAGCTTGATACTATTATTTTAGTGATGTACCAGAATGTGTACATATCCCCCAATTTCAGCTAGATTAATTGCAAGCGTTCATAGTTGACAGGACACTAGTATTTTTAAATATCATTTCATTAAGTAATGATTCTTTAACATTTTTTAATTTCCCGGTTAGCCATAAAAATGCCAGAGAGAATCAGTAAAGCACTATAAAAATGAATCCTGTTGATCTCTTCATTTAGGAAAGTGTATGCCACAAGACCACTGAATAGCGGTAAAGTATAATAGATCATCCCAGCTCGAGAAGGGCCGATAACTAAAATTGCCTTATTCCATAACACGAAAGCTGTCAGTGATGCAAAGATTCCAACATAAAGAATTGAATAAACTATCTTTGGTTCAAATATAACTGCAGGAAAAGTCAAAGTTTCCCAAATAAAAAATGGCAGCAGAAAGATAAGCCCCAGCAAAAAGGTACTTAGCTGGAAAGCTAGAATGCTCAATTCTTTCGGCTTTAGTTTCAATAAAACGCTATAAAATGCAAAAATAATAGATGCCGCCAACATCCAGACATCACCGATTGCAAAAGATATGTTAAGAAGTCTGGAAAGGCTTCCTTCTGTAATCAACAGAACTACACCAGTCGTAATCACAACGATACCAATGCTTTTATTCAAAGTGATAAGTTCCTTATAAATAAATCGAACCATTATAATGATAAATATAGGACAGCTTATGGCAATGAGTGATAGATTGATAACGGTGGTTGTTTGCCCTGCTACATAAATCAAAGTATTAAATACGGTAATTCCCAGCAGAGAAGTAATCGATAAATAGGGTAAATTTTTCTTAATAGCCACCCATTCTGAAATTAAAGGTTTTAAGGCAAAGGGCAACAAAACTAAAGTGGCAACCACCCATCTCCAAAAAG
>Ga0257125_1001644_pt1 | contig 21698 bp, 23 predicted proteins | sample SI106_200metaG_FD_190183 | JGI IMG/M metagenome (GOLD analysis project Ga0257125, IMG submission 190183) | Marine microbial communities from Saanich Inlet, British Columbia, Canada - SI106_200 | ecosystem: Environmental > Aquatic > Marine > Inlet | place: Canada: British Columbia | collected... | reverse complement strand
TGATAGTAGCCCGGCAATTTATTGCCGGGTTTTGAAGACCAGGAAATTATTCAGTCCCATAGGGACGAGAGAAAATAGTCTGGAAATAAATTATGAATTCTGCCGTCCCTACGGGACTAATTGCATTTATATGAACACACCCCGGCAATGAATTGTCGGGCTATTTTCATGAGTCCCTTCGGGACAGAATGAATGAGCTTTGTAGTCGGCATGTGCTGAGTCAACATATGTCTGTAGACAAACAAAGCCAATAAATGCCACATGTTACAAATGTGAGAGATGAACTCTCAGAGTGAAATTGTAAGAATCTAAAGGAGAAAAGCCATGTCAATACTGTTTGAGAAAACGAATATCAAGGGAATGGCGTTAAAAAACAGATTCGTTCGTTCAGCAACCCATGAGGGGATGGCCGACGAAAACGGCTTTCCCACCCGGGATCTCTTCAACCTCTATGAGCGTCTGGCAAAGGGGGGAGTTGGACTGATCATTACCGGGTATGCCTTTGTTTCCCGCGACGGTAAATCTCCTTTTTTGGGGATGCAGGGAATCGATAGCGATGATCATATCCCAAAATATCGTGAATTGGTAGACCATGTCCATGAGCATGGCGCTAAAATTGCCATGCAGATTGTTCACTGCGGCAGACAGACCACGAAAGAGGCCCTCGGCATAGAGCCTCTGGCGCCATCACCGGTAAAGGATAAATCCCTTTTCGTTATGCCGCAAGAGATGATGGATGAGGATATCAAGAGAATTATTGAGGCCTTTGCTCAGGCTTGCCGCAGGGTCAGGGAGAGCGGCTTTGATGCTGTCCAGCTCCATGGGGCCCACGGGTACCTGATCAACCAGTTTCTGTGCCCGCATACAAATCGCAGGAAAGATCAATGGGGTGGGTCAATAGAGAACCGGATGCGCTTTGTGCGGGAGCTGTATTACCGATGCCGCCGACAGGTCGGCGACGATTATCCCATCCTCATCAAGATCAATGCGTATGACAATATGAAGAAGGGCCTCAAACTTGAAGAAAGCGTGGTCATGGCTGAGATGATGGCGGGAATGGGATTTGACGGAATCGAGGTGAGTTGCGGTATTGGAGAGGACGGCCTGTCAACGTTTAGAGGAGATTTCCCGGTTGAGGCCATTCTTGATGAATGGCCAATGTATAAGAGCAAAGACCCGTTGTTTCGCTTTGTGATGAGGCATTTTGGAAAAAGGATGATTAAGCCGCCCCCACTCACCCAGGCTTTTAACCGGGAAGGCGCCCGGGCGATCAAAGCAAAGGTAAATATCCCGGTTTTCCTTGTGGGGGGGATAACGGATCCCGCAATAATGGAGGAGATTGTCAACAGCGGTGATGCCGATTACATCTCCCTGAGCCGTGCGCTTATTGCAGACCCCAAATTCCCAGAAAGGATCAGGGAGGGAAGCTTGAAGCTCTCAGGTTGCATCCATTGTAATCTGTGCGCCGCTTATCTGGTTTCCGATCCGTTACGCTGCTACCGCGGGAAGATGATTGGGAGATGAACCCCATTATCCCGTTCTAAATAAATGATTTTTTTTTGGAAAACAGAAATGAGATGGTCGCCGGGATTGAAGCGGGGCCAACGCTCATTGGGAAAGGAGAATAGAACAATGAACTCATGTTGTGGGGTCACGTGTTGTGCAACTGAAAGGGAAAAATTAGATGCGAGGATTTCTCAAAATAACATCGGAGACGTATATGACAAGATAGCCCCTATTTATGATGTTTGGGGGAAATTGACGGAATCCCATGCTCGAAACAGGGCCATAGAACTTGCGGAAATAAAAGACGGCAGCCATGTCCTGGAGGTTGCTGTTGGGACAGGTTTGGCTTTTCATGAAATCGTAAAAAGGAACCCGAATGGAACTAACGCCGGAATTGATTTATCAAAGGGGATGTTGGAGAAAGCAAAAAAGAGATTAAAAAAGATTTCTTCGGCAAATTATTCATTAAATTTCGGGACAGCCTTTCAACTTGAGATGGCGGATGAGTCAATAGACGTCTTAATGAACAATTACATGTTTGACCTGATCCCTTTTGAAGATATGGATAAAGTACTGGCAGAATTCAAACGAGTCCTAAAGAAAGAGGGAAGGTTGGTTTTGGTCAACATGACGGAAGGGGAACGTTTTGGCAGCAGATTGTATGATTTCGTCTATAACCTCTCCCCTAAAACGATGGGTGGTTGCCGGGGGGTTAAACTGTCCGACAAATTGGAAGAACATGGATTCAGGGTGGAAACGAGAGAATATTATCAGCAGATGTTGTTTCCATCTGAAGTGATACTTGCGTATAAATAAAGGTAGCTTCAGGCCTCCAGCTTAAAAAAGTTGAAAAAGAGGGATAGGACCAAAACTGTATCAATTTCTGACGGATGATGGGAATTCTGACGCTATACCGAGAGATGACGTTCTTTCTCAAAGTTGGGTAACCAACTGTAATCATTGCCGTTAAAAAATAATTGCTTGAATGAAAACGATTATGCACATTTCTTGCATTAAACATTATTAACTTTTTAAGGGAGGACGTCCAATGACAACAATCGACATATCTCAAACAGGGATAGAGTCCAATCTGATTAGCCAGAAGATGACTAAGGGTCCCCTTCAAACCCAACCTGAACCGAACAAGGAAAAAGATGATCCGATTGCAAGAACGGACACTGTCAAAATAACAGCCAACATTTCAGAAAATCCGGCAATAGAATTTGAATCCATTGATGAAGAACAGGCAAATATTCTTGCACAATTGGTAGCGAAAGATTTGAGTAAACAATCTTTTGGAATATCAAGCCAGGCCGGAATAGATATTCTGAGGTCTCTTGTATAGAATGATTTTTTGAAACATAATTTTGTCTTTCTTAAGTGCCAGAAATTAACTTTAACACTGACAAAAAAACCACGTGCGGGATAAAACCCTACAAAGGTTAAATTTAAAAAAGAAAGTTGTAATGGCACTTAATACAACGGCTTCTCGGGTGTGCGTGCATCTTTTCTTTGCGGCCTTGAAGGATAAAAATGATAGGTTGCAATTCGGTTAATAACGGCGCTTCTGGAAGCTATCTTTTGATCATCCTGTTGGATTGTTAACCTTCAGACAAACCTCGTTTCATTTTTCATCCTCCTTGGAAAAGGCAGGGTCTCTTTTTGGGATTCTGCCTTTTTCTTTTTTGGCAATTGACCTTCAGGTACCGATTCAATAAAACGCCTGGAATTCACTTAAGTCTGATGAAGACCCGGTCTATGATATCAATCTGGCAAAGGCGGGAAAGCTTATGGGGAGGCTGAAGAATTATCCTGGGGTTTCTCTTTTGGGTGTGCCGCCCACGCGGTTGCTTGGTCCGTGCCGAGATGTTTTAAGGGAAGTTCTGAATTTGAACCGTTAATCTCAGTACACAGTGCGCCAGTGGAAAAATATATGCTGATTCGCATAACCCCTGAATTTTCCAAAATGGTCACTGGCAAAAGCCTTTATTTTTTTGTCGGTTGTCTTTTTGCCGCTAAAATACTGCTCCGTCATCCCTTTTCTGATCCAGGTGTCTACAGGGAATGCATCAAGCTTGTCGAGCGAAAATAGAGAGATGCAGTCGGAAATTTTGTCACCCACACCCTCCATTTTTTGTAGCTCGGCCTTGGCTTCTTCATAGCTTTTATCCCTAAGTGCAATCAGCATTTTTTCGTCTATAGTCCTGTTTACCCCGTGGATATATTTAGACCGAAACCCAACTTTGCACGCCCTAAGGGCATCATGGTCGGATATTTCACCGGGGACGGGAAATGAAAATCCTTTGTACTCGCCGTGCGAGACACTTTTGCCGAATTTTTCACAAATCATCGAAAGGTTTTGCTTAATACCGGGGATACTTTTTCTTGCTGAACACAAATAACTTATCAGGCACTCCCAAGGGTCCTGCCTTATGATCCTCATTCCGTAGTGTTCATCAATGACCGCCCTCATGAAATCATCTTGGGAAATTGATTCTATAATGGCATTATAATCATCGTCTAGCCTGAAGAAGTCGGTTATAAATTCCTGAGTTGTACCACTGAATAACAGTCGGTCTTTTTCCTGTTTGATCTTGAAGAGCTTGTCTCTGTGGCTTATCAAATAGAAGTCATTTATTTCTTCGTATCTAAATAACTGGCCGCACTTTAGAGTTTTTTCCAGGTCAAAATCAGAGACTTTCATTGAGTTCATATGTCTTCTCGTAAAACAACAAGGATAGGGGTGGTCTTTATTTTATTTCGGTCGAATGCGGCCGCTGAGTTCATAAAGTTCTCTGGCAAGACTTGAAATCAATTCTCTGTGGGTGATTTTTTGAAGCGAATGGTCGGGAATGTCATTTACTCCATAAAATGCTCCCGCAAGTTGACCATACACGGCGCCGGTCGTGTCTGCGTCATCACCAAGATTCACGGCCAAAAGAGCCCCGTCTTCGAAAGAAGTGGAATGGCAAAAGGCCCAGAGCGCCGCTTCCAGCGATTTTACCACATAGCCAGTGCCTTTGATTTCAGGCGATTCCTTATATTTGTGCCGGCCCTCTGGGATTTCAAAAATCTCTTCAACCAGATCGTCTTTCTGCCAGGAGCGTCCATCCGGCCGATACCCTGGCGAAAGAAGCGCCTTCCTGGAAACACCTTTGACGGCCCCCACAATAAGCCCACCAAAATAACGGCAGGCATCAATGTCAACGCTGTTGCAATGGATGATCTTGACTGCGGTCGTAAGACGTGCTTTTTTCGGCCACAATAGGCGCTCCATACCGGTTGACCATTGCTTCCGCCTCTGCCCTAATCTCTTCCCTCAAGGACTCCGGTGCTAAGACCTCGGCCCTTGACCCCCAGGTCATGATCCAGAACCTGATTTCATCAGTTCCCGCAACTTCAGCCTCAAAGATGATGGACCCGTCATCCTGAGGATGGATTTGTTGGGATTCGTGCCAGATCTTTTCTTTGATGTACCCGGCGATATCGGCATGAAACCATACCTTTATATACACGGGTTCTCCCTGATACACCCCGAAGCTCGACCCCACGAACTTCTCAAGATTGAAATCCTCGGGGATCTCGAAAATCTCCTTTGTTTGATGAAGCATTTTTATCCGGTCTAAAGCGAATATCCTGACTTCGTTTCGCTTGTGGCAAAAACCGATCAGGTAAAAAGTCCCGTTAAAGAACCAGATTCGGTAGGGGTTTACGCGGCGCCGACTTTCTTTCTTTCGGCTCATTGTGTAATAGACGATCTCGATGGATTTCCGATTCACGGCGGCATCGTTTACCTGGTTCAAAATCCCTTTGAATTTGCCGTACTCTTTGTATGGCTTTACGCCCACGTGAAGCGTGTTTTCGACATTTTCCAGATATTTTCTGGATTCGGGCGGAAGGGTTGTTTTAACCTTCTCGAAAAGGGACACCAATGAATCATAAAAAGCGGTATCCTTGAAAACCTTGAGCATGTCCCGGCTGAAATAAAGTGCCATCAACTCGGTAAGACTGAAAGGAACCGGGATCTGATGTTTGACTGTATCCAGCAAAGACCAGAGATTTTTACCATCCACCCTATCAGTGTAGATGGGGAACCCCGCCACCTGAAGGGCTTCAAGGTCCCGGTAGATGGTTCTGGGATTACATTCCAGATCCTGAGCCAGATCAGCGGCTGATTTTCCAATTTTGGATGAAATGAGGGTCTGAATGATTTTCCACTGCCTGCCTAACTGGTCTCCTCTGGCCATGTCAATCCTCCTGAAATCCGATTCCTCCCGCTTCGTTCCAACCCCAGTTCAAACTTTGAGATTCAAAGACATAGGAGACGCCGATTCCGCCATCTTTCTCAATTCGATTTCTTCATTTTTGAGAATATCAAGCAGCATCAATGCCTCACCTGCGCTGAATTCCATGCGATTTCCTTTTTCGCCAATCACAAGCCCTTTATCTGTAACCTTGATTGTGAATTTTTCCATGAATACTCCGATAATTAGGGTATTCCCAAAAAAACCTCGATAACTTTGGTTCCACCCTCGCCCCCAAGAAATGTTTCGCTGAAATAGTACTGATATTTTGGACAGTTAAACACATATTAATCTCAACTTCAATAATGATCTCTTCATTTTGATTGCAGTTCATTATTTTTCCATGTTTGTGGTCCTTTTTTTAAAAAAACTTCTGGGGTTTTGACCTTATATGACAATTTCATCTGTTACCATGGCCCCAAATTCACAAAAAGGAGGCACGCAACATGGATACCATTGTCGGAAATTATCTGGAACAGATGTGTGGGGGGGGGTCAAGTCTTTGATTGACGTATTGTTGCCATTCCGATAGCGCCAGAATCATTTGGAGGCCGCTCAGAATACAATTTCAAGGGGCAGGATATCACTTCGTAAACAGTGCCGGATGTGGGCAGGATGGCTTTCCCCCCAGGAATGAGAAGGATTAAGAAATGGTCAATCAAAGACTTGATCCCTTATACACGGTATTTGCATCGCTGGACCTGTTGCGCGATGAGGGGGGGAAAGCCGTCTTCAAAACCGAAGCCGATCCACTGGCCGAGGTGCTGGCCAAAATCAAAAACCGTACCGATTACGGGGAGAACGCCAGCGGCAAATATTTAGAGAGCACGTTTTCAAAAGAACCCTTTGGTTGGGATTTTGATGTGGTCCGACTGCTGGCGGTTTGTCTGCTTCGGGCCGGTGCCATTGAAGCCACCAGCAAAGGGCAAATCATTCAATCGGCCCTGAGCGTGGATGCGAAAAACACCTTCACCAACAACAACCTGTTTCGCCAGACATCCTTCCGTCCCAAGGAGGTCTTTGATTTTACGGAACTCATCAAAGCCAACGAAAATGTAAAAGATGTGTTTGGTGGTGACATCTCCGATCTCACCCCAACAGTTGCTGCGGAAACCATCCGTGAAAAGGCGGGGAAGCGTGAAAAAGAGGTGCAGGACATGCATACCCTTCTGGTGGCCAACCACCTGCCCGGATCCGAAATACTGGGGGAAGCATGCGATCTCATACGGGCCATCCGCACCGGCAGTAAAGAGCGGACCATCCTGACCTTTAACAGTGCGTGCAAGGAATTGAAGGAAGCCGTGAAGCGGGCTGCGGAGCTGGCCCACGTTCTCACGGAACCGTCCCAGGCCGACATCAAGAGAGCGGGCGCCACGCTTACCATCAAGTGGCCCTTTCTGGCTGGAGAAGCGGATCTGGATGAGGCCTTCAAAGAAAAAGCTGAAATGCTCAGAGATCTTCTGGACCGGGAAACGTTCTTTCGTGAACTGCCGTCCATTGATCAGCATGCAAGTGAACTGGAAAAGGAGTATGAAAGGCGATTCGAAGAAGCCTCTTCGGGCAGGAAACAGGCATACACTTCAGTTATGGAAAATTTGGAGAAAACTCCCGGCTGGGAGAAGCTGACAGATGAGCAGAAGAAACTCATCAGCGATCCCATTGAGCCATACGTACTGAAGGACCCGGCTCCCTCCACGCCCATTTCCCAGCTTCGCGCCGAGTGCGATGGGGCGCCCGGACGTCTCAACAAGGCGGTTGAAGAGATGATGCGGCTTTTGGATGGCAATCGGGTGATCAAGGTGAACGCCGCCAGTTTTTTTCAGGCGGGGTGGAAACCGAAGAGCAGTTGGATGCCGCCCTTCAGGGTTTGAGAGAGGCTTGTGAAAGTCATATTGGGGCCGGTAAAAAAGTGCTGATCCAATAGGGCCGTTTGAACCTGCCTCCTATAAAATGAATGTTTTCTTATTTAAAAGGGTTGAAATAGCAGATCTGTTTGCGGTATCTTATTTTAAAAATATCCATTTTTTTAAAATACTGTTGCAGAATTCGATTCTTATTCAAGGGTACTGAAATAAAATGACCGATCAAACTGAACCCTTCAGAGCCGGACGATACATCAAACAGCTGGAAGGGTATTCCGCTTTTATTCCCCAACCTTTGCCTCCCACACCCCCGGTTCGCATGGATGCCGAGATCATACGTCTTTTGTCAGATGCGGACCGTGCCCTGGGGCGTTTGGACGGTGTTGCCACCGTTTTACCCAATCCCGATCTTTTTGTGGCTATGTACGTGAAACAGGAGGCCGTCTTTAGTTCTCAGATCGAAGGGACTCAAAGTACATTGGAGGATGTCCTGGAATACGAGGCGGGATCAGGCAAAGAGCAACGGCCAAGAGACGTGGAAGAGGTTGTAAACTATGTAGCCGCAATGAACATGGGGCTTGAAAGACTTAAGGAACTATCACTGAGTCTGCGCTTAATTCGAGAAATCCATGAAGTACTCCTTAGAGGCGTGCGAGGCGGAGAAAGAACACCGGGAGAATTCCGAAGAACCCAAAACTGGGTCGGACCAGCCAACTGCACCCTTCTCGACGCAGAGTATGTGCCACCACCACCCCACCATATGAAAGAAGGGTTAAGCAATCTTGAAAAATTTCTTCACGACCGATCGGCTCTCCCGGTCCTGATCCATTGTGCATTGGCCCATGCCCAATTTGAAACCATTCACCCCTTTCTTGACGGCAATGGGCGTATGGGGAGACTGCTGATCACATTTCTACTTTGTGAAAGGCACATCCTAAATCGTCCTTTGCTGTATCTGAGCTACTATTTAAAAGCGCATCGGGCTGAATATTATGATCGGCTCATGGCTATCAGGAATGGGGGCGATTGGGAAGGATGGGTCAAATTCTTTTTGCGGGGCGTCTATGAAGTCAGCCAGGCATCAACGGAAACTGCTCGTGCGATCCTTCATTTGCGCGAAGACCATCGACAACTTATCACGGAAAAGCTTTCGAACAGCGTCAACGGCCTAAGGCTTTTGGACCGTCTGTTTGAAATCCCTCTCATAACCATACGAGTAGCAAGTGAATATATGGGCGTTTCCTATGTAACGGCATCTTCCGTTATTCAAAATATGGAAGAGATGGGCATTCTAAAAGAGATAACAGGCCAAAAACGAAATAAGGTCTTTCGATATGAGCCATACATGAAACTATTTAGCAACCAAGCCATTTCACTGCCCCGAGCAGAAGACCAGATGGATACGGTTTCTTCATAGCGACGGGACAATCAGCAGGATCACACAAACCAATGGAAAAACAGATCAGGAACCTCATTCAGAAGGCCACCCAGGATGCCCGTAATCTCCTGGAATCCGAGTTCAACGAGCAGCTTGAAGGCGTGTTCGATATCCTTCCCAACGGACGGATCGCGCCGGAACCAGGGGAACATTTGAACGCAGGACAGCGCATCATTCGGGAGAAAGTGGTCGCGGCCATCGAGCACGAAAAAGCAGGGGGCGTTTCTGATGAGGAGGCCGTCAGTAATTATCTGCGGGAAGCGTCCTTTACCTGTCTGAACCGTTTCGCGGCCTTGAAGATGCTGGAAGCCCGGGAGCTGGTACAGGAATTAATTCCGGGGACACAATACTTAATTTTTTCCGGTAGAAACACCTCCGCCAGTCAATTCCCCTGTTTTTTCATGTATGAAGAGACATCCCTCTTTTCCGTATAAGAACCGTCCTTGTGCGACTCAATATTTTTCTACCTTTGCGGTTTTTTTCCAAAAAAACTTCTCCCCCTGTGACCGTATCTGACAAGATTGTGAAAGGATAAAGCTATTGAAGTGAGGTGTTTGCGGTATGTTCAAGAAAGCTGTCCAACCAATTAACCAACCTTGCTGAAAATGATTCCATCCAAAAGGAAAAGGCCCACCCCCGTTTCTGGAGGCCGGCCTTTTCACCGTTAATAATTTGTCCCCAATTGGAGACATTCAAAACTTGGATTCCTGTACAATTGTACAGAAACCCACCAACGAAGCCCAGGTCCGCCCCCTCACTCCCCGGTCAACGGGTCGATTTCCGCTAAGTTGGGGTGTGCGGTATTCCATAAACGTTGCAGCTCAATGCTATTGTCTGAATTAAGCATGTCCATAACATCGTCCATCCTATTCTCTGTGTTAGATAAAAGCGTGCCTAGAGAATTTAAAGCCAGGTTCTCAAATTCCCCGGTAAGTGCTGCGGAAGAAACCAACTGAATAACGGAATAAACAAACTCCAAGTTTGGAATCAGCTCATCAATGTCAAAAATCTCCAGCCTGTTGCCTGTCATGATATACACCTCCCCATAAAAAAGCGCCCAAGCTGTCTCAAATGGCTATCAGACCATTTTCCGGTCCTCACGGATGCCGGCAACTTGAGCGCAAATATTCTGTTTCCATAAATAAAAAATGCCATGTTTTCGGTATGGCCTCCGCTGATAGTTTTTGAGAGAGCTTTATCCTTACCGGATTGTGCCCCCTGGTGTCAAGTTGAAAGATACTCATACCCTGGCAAGGGTTCGACCGTCACCGGCCCCTGTCGAGCATTTTCAGCCACTCTGATCCAACGGTTTTCTTGAAAAATTGAAGAACGCCCGGTCCCCCTTAAGCAATTCAGGAACAAAACCGTTCCAAATGGGAAATCGTTCCAAAAGCCATTTTCCATTTGTTTTCCACGTCTTATATCAATATCAGGCATTAACGATGGAACGATGTTCCTCGATTTGCATGAAATCCATTTGGTTTTTTTCTTTTCTCTTTTTTATTTTTTTCTCTCTTTATATTGTAATAATCGTTCCATCATTCCAAAAAAGATATAAGTATATAAAAAGATTAAGATTATATTTAAAAACACGCTCTTTTTCGTTCCTAAATCGTTCCAAATCGTTCCTAATCGTTCCACTATAGGGTTATAAGCCTGAGTCCCTGGTAATATCGACCCCCTGATTGTCCCGGCTCAAATTTGGCATCGCGCAACATCTTGCCAAATTTTTTCCCGCTGGGCACACGCTTTCCGATGTTCTCTTCGAACCAAGTTTCAAAGGCCGAATAGAGGTTTTTAAAGTACTCTTTGGAATCGGTGGCGACGATGCAGCGGTCCTCAATGAAATCGGCCAGGAGATCTTCATCGCGGCGATATTCCTCGGTCGCTTTTTTGATGATGGCAGGGGGAGATAGGCCAATTTGCCTCCACTTGAGACATCCACGTACAAGCCATGCCAGAATTCCGGGCAGCTCCTCTTCCAATTTGTCGCTCAAGTCCTTGTCGGCGCGAAATTCGTTCTCGGCCTGGGGATCGCGATCGACGAAGGAAAAATTGAATGGAATCAAATGGACTCGTTCCCAAAAAGCGAAATCACTCGAAGGCGCGTGGGGTTTGTGGTTGGTCAATAAAATCAGGGTATGCGAAGGGCTGAAAGTGGTCTCACGCCTATCGTGCGGCGCCCTGCCAACTAAGGTATCACTTCCTGACAACCACTTAATACGGCTGGGTGAAAATTTGCGGCCTTCATCGGCTTCCGAGGCAAAGGCAAGGCGGAGGCCTCGGAGAGCCATGATGTCCGGTGACGGCCCTGCAGAGGATCTATTTCGTCCCTGATCGAGGAGCATCTCTGCTTGAATTGGAGCGGCCAAGGGGCCTAATATTCGGGAAATGACTTCAACAATTGTCGTTTTTCCATTTCTGCCCTGCCCCCATAAAACCGGCAGGACGTTTTCACTCGAAAGCCCTGTAATGGCGTATCCAAACAGCCGGGCCATATACGAGATGATGTCCGTCTCTTCACCAAAGATTTCGCGTAAGGTTTTGTCCCAGGTCGGGCAAGGTGCTTCGATGCCCGGGTACGCGACCGGGGAAGCCTTGCTGATGTAGTCACCCGGCTGGCCCGGGTAAAGTTCCCCTGTGCGGAGGTCCACTACCCCGTTTTTACATGCCAGAAGCCAAGGGTTCTGATCAAATATATCCCCGGTTGTCGCTGTCGTTTTGGAAGGATTTGTTGTCGCAAATTTCAGGCAATTCTGTCTTCCTCTTTCAGTACGCAGCTTTGTGATCCGCTTATTATAAAGCTTTATTTTCCTCTTCTGGCGCTCTTGTTCCGATTCGTCAGGAGCCTCGGCTTCCATTATTTCTTGCAATGCCCCTGCATAAACGTTGGCTACTGCTTCCACGTTCGCCAGGGCCAAATCCATTATATCCAAATCCCAAGATTGTCCGTTCCATCGGAGCCACTCTTGCGCGGATTTGTTGTAAATAAAAAAACCTTCGTGTAAAATAGCATACACTAGGCCGTCACCGAGTTCAGCGGCGTCGAAGCACTCTTTTAAAAGTTGGGGTGGGAAAACAATGTGGTTGGTGGGGCATTCTGGGGGCCGGAATTTGTCATCCATGTGTTAAATCCTCATCAGTCCATTTTTCCGTTACGTTTTGAATCTGAAAAATGTGCGAACATCATGCTGGGGGAAACCATTGAATTCACACTAATAAATTAGGACCCGCATTTGGAACGATTGGTCTGTAGAAAGATGGGGGTCGGGGGGACGATTAAAAACGGATAGAAATTTCACCTTACTCCCCCCTCTTCGTTAATATGTAGCAACGCATCCTCAATGCTCCGAAACACCTCCCCCGTGGGGAACTCAACCCGGCCACGCTGATCAAGGAAGATTGAACCGGAATCCTTGATTCCCGTGGAAACAACGGGGTGGGGGGCGTTTTTCAGGAGCTTCCATCCGAGGATTTCCTGAATCCAAAAACCTGCGGCAATCCATTTGTCGCTACCTGTATCCATTTCCCATAATGGAGTGCAAACCGCATTTCCCAAACTCGCGGCGAAATAGTCTTGTCGAGGCATAATCTTCTCCTTAAAAAAGGGGCGGGGATGGTGCCCCGCCCCAATGGTATGGCGTCCCTCGCACAGACGCTCGTTCTAAACACCCGGGACTGTGTGAGGGTTCCAGGCCCGCCATGTTCCTGTGGAAATCCCCGAGTGTTTTATGTTGGTGGCACCCCCCGGCCGAAAAAGCAAGCGCGGCAAGTCGGGGGGCTCACAGCTTCCACCATGGCTGCTCAAAAGGATGCCGCGCCTATTCGGTTGCTATGCTAGGGGGTTGTCCCACGCCCGATTCGGAGCGTTCTCGTTCACGTACTTGCCGATCCCCAGGCTTTTCCAGGCGTCCTGTTCAGGTTTTTTTGAAAGTTTCAGGTCAACCCCGAATGGGTTGATGGGATCAGAATATTGATTCTGTTTACGTTTCCAGGCGGACACGAATAGATCCGCATCGGATTTGAGTCGATCATCTTTTTCAACAATAGCAGATATTCGTTTTTCCAGTTCCGCGATTTCCTTTTTCAATCGAGCAATCACCGTTGCCTTTCCTGCAAATGTCAATTCGCCATGGGTCAATGCTTTTGCTGCCTCAAGTAATTCCGCAAATTCTGGAAGTTTCGGCAGTTGATACTCTGGCCGATACTTGTCCACATCCTCAAGGAAGTGCAAGGGGTCCGGGTGAATCTGGTGTTTCTTCAACAGCTCTTCAAGGAATTTAACGCGATTGGATTGTAGAATTTCGTAACTCTTTTTCAGGTTGTCGTGGAAGCTGGCTTTGGAAACCGGTGAAGCCTCAACCTCTTTGAGCTGTTTCATTTTTGAACGGACGTCAACCCTTGCCTGCGTGATTTCTAGGTAAGGTTTCACCCATTTTTTATAGTCTACTGGAAAAATGGCACCACCTTCTACCCGGCCTTCGGGTTGCGGTTTGTCTTGTCTCATGATGCCACCTCCCTTGTTTGTACGTTCCCTTTAAAGATTTTAACTTGTCCGTTTTCCATGGCTCGGCAGTACGCAAGCCAACCGGCTTTATTACCTGAAAATTCCTCCCGGAGTGATAAATCGTTTTCCCAGGTTCGAACCCATTCGGATTCGTGGTCCAAATAATCTTGATTTTTTTCCATTGTGTTCTCCTTTCTGAAATGATTTTCCGTCGCTGAGACGGATGCTTTGAATTGATTTGGAACGTTTTTGAAACTGCCCAGTATCTCTCCACCGAAGCATGCCGAAATGTTCACACGCTCGGTTATGGTATCGGCCAGGCCAAAGCCAACGGCTTCGTTGGCGGTGATCCAGGTTTCATCCGACATCATGGCGGCAATCTTTTTCCGATCCAGGTTTCCACGGGTTTGATAGATTCCAATGAAACCTTCGTCTATTTTCCCCAATGCACTGGCCATACTGAGCATGTCCTCTTCGTTCCCCATGGCCAGGCCGGAGGCTTTGTGAATCATTAGCATGGCGTTTTCCGGCATTTCGATGGTGTCGCCTGACATGGCGATGATGCTGGCGATGGATGCGGCCAGTCCGTCAATCTTGACGTGTTTTTTTGCATTGTGGGCTTTTAAGGCATTATAAATGGCATTTCCGTCAAACACATTCCCCCCTGGCGAATTGATGCGGAGGGTGAGGTTTTTCACTTTTAGGGCGTTCAACTCTTCGATGAAGGCTTTTGCCCCAACCCCTTTCCCGGTAAACAGATCCTTCCCGATCTGTTCATAAATCAGGATTTCGGCGTTGTCTTTTTTGGCTTTGATTTCATACCATGGGGTTTTCATCGTTTATTTCCTCCAGAATTTAGTTTTTTCGCGTCGTGTGTTTCCTGAGAAACTATCACCGCCTGGACTAATTTTCTGTAAGCCCTGCACACCCATGCACGCTTTATGAATTTTCATATTCGAAAATCTGGCGATTTATGAAATCTTCAACTGATTCGGCCAAAATCCGAAGTCCGGCCCCGATCTTAAAACAGTCAAATTCTGACATTGATACTAAGTAATAAATTTGTCGCCTGGATACCTTTAGGATCTCAGCTGTTTCATTTACTGTTAGACTTTTTTTCATGGTTTCATCTCCACCGCCAACAACTCATAAAATCTGTTGACGGCCTTCATCTGGTTTGAGATTGTTATTTCCATGGTTTTTGTTCTCTCTTTTCGCTTCAAAAATTTGCTCCCAATAACCAAAAAGGGGAAGAGGGATTTTTAAATGCCGAGCATTTACGGCATTAAAATCTCTCCCCTTTAGGGGTAAAAAAATCCATAAATAAAAATTGCCATTTTGTTTAATGATTTCATATGTTTAGGATTAACGGAAATGGTCAATTTCCATAAATGCCCATCCCCATAAATGCGAGCGTTGTAGATTAAGCGTGTTTTCAACAACTTACGTAACCCCTTATTTATGGCTTTTTTGCCATTTCCATAAATGCCCATAAATGCCATTTCCATAAATCAGAACCGTGTTTGATTGAAATTCATAGGGTCAATCGGTATCGTTATGAGGGTTTTCTTGGGTCGCCCCTTGCCCGTGTTTTCGGTGTTTTTTTCGTCCAAAAGATACCCGTCAATCATGGCATCAATCAGTCTGGGAATTTCCTTTTTCTGGAACTTTGGGAATTGTTCCTGAATGGCATGGACAATATCCCCGGCTCCATTTTCATTCTTGGCAAAGTCACGTTTGCTGAATTTCCCATGATCATTTTCAATGGCATCGTATAGAAGCGCAAACAACATGCTTCTGCGGTCGGCTTCCAAGGCTGCATATTCCAAAACGCCCGTTTCGGTTCTTTGGAAGATGATTTTAGACGATAGTCCCGCCGCATAATTGCTTTTAACGATGTCCAGAACCACATAGCCTCTCGGGTCATCTATTCCGTATCTTTGGCACTCGGTATCAGACAACGGCGTCATTCCTGCCACCCACCGGCAACCGTCCACAATAGCCGAAGCCCCACGGCTCATGTTTTGGTTCATCGTTCCGCCATTTGCTTTTGATACGTGATTTGCAAACAGGATGGTGATATTGAATTCTTGCGCCAGGGACTCAAGACAAGCTATCCATTGCGTGGCGTGGTCGTTATCGTTCTCGTTCAGCCCATAAAACCTAGACTTCGGGTCGATGAAGAGCATGTCAAGCCCTTCATGGTTCTGGATTGTTTCGCGTAGCCAGTACCAAACAACCGATTTTTTAGGATTATTATCTTCAAGCACCATCAGTGGCCCCAAATGCCCCATGGTGGACACAACATGCAATTTAGGGGGGAAGTATCCAGACTCACGCGATATGGCCCACAGTCGGCGGTTTACCTCGCCTTGTGGATCTTCTCCGCAGAGCATCAACACCTTGAAACCTTCCGGGTTTACGGCCTTTAACGGTCCCAGGTTCGCACCGTCCGCCATTGTGTACGCCAGCTGTTGAAGGAAAAACGTTTTTCCTGTTCCCCCGGATGCAGTGACTTCCCCTACAATGCCTCGTGTCAAAACGGTTCTGTCGTGGTAGGCGATAAGCGCAGGAGGAAGAGGTGGTTCTTCCGATATATTTATGGCGGTTTGTTCTGGGGTAAGGGGTGGGAAGTCTTTCAGGGGTTCATCGGTTTTTGGATCCTTGCTCTGGTCCCCGTATTTTTTGAAAGCCTCCGTTGCAATTTTAACGGCTGCCGCTTTCGCGCCTTCTCTGGGGGGAGGATCACAACGGTTGCCAAGTTCCTCTAAGAGTGCGCACACCTCATCAAAAGCCATGTTTCTTGATATACACTTGCAGGCATACCTGAAAAAATCTTCATACTTTCTTCCGTTGGGTATGCCAGTTTGAAACCATTCATCAGGGTTGACCCGTTTGCGCTCTCCATCATCACCTGTTTTTTGCGCCCATCCGGTTATGAACTTTTTAATGCCAGGGGGGAAAGGTTCTGGATCTTCAATCAGTGGGTCAACAATCCATTTATACTCTTTGCCAGATGGGTGTATGGAGGGTGCGGCCAGAAAATACCCACCATTGGTTTTGATGTCGCATTGGGACCCGTTGCCGTTTCCTGCTATCCCTTTCCAGTTTTTTAGACAACCATCTCCGTGGTATTTATAAATCAGATGTTCCCCACCGTTAGCACGTCCTGTTGTCTGCGATACGGTTTCAGGCAAATCCATGCCTGATTGATTTTTCAGATTGCCCAGGGCGAAAGGTCCATCACCATCGATGCAATCAATACCGGATATTTCCCCCGTAACAACGGCAACATTTGCTTTCGGCCATTGGTGCCACCATCCACGGATTTCTTTCGGCGTTGCCCGTCTGGACTGGAATTCCTTCCATTTTACGCAGGGGGTTTTTTCACCCGGTAAAATCGGAATTATCGACCACCCAAGTTTTTCATAATCAAGCGCAGCCAGTAGGATTTCCGTGTTGTGATTCTTGCGATAATCCATTTTTAGACCCTATACGAGTTGCTTTTCAAAAGCCTTCCTGCCGGTTTCGTGGTTTTGTTTGACTACCCATTACGCCTCCGGGTCCACAAAGCATTTTTCCATGTGGGCTTTTACGTCCTCTGTTCTGTAGCGAATACTTCGCCCGATTTTCAGATATGGAATTCCCCGCGATTCATGGCGATGATTCCGCAAAGTCTGAATTTTGAATTTCGTAATTTCAGATACATCTCGTTCCGTGAGATAGTTTTCAATTTTTTGCATTTTTCAGTCCTCCATTACGAAAACGCTGGTTTCGGTTTTCAAAAGTTTTGCCCATCGTGCCTTTTCCTCCACCGACAATTCCCTGCGGCCTCTAACCACTCTGGAAACCGTGGCATCATCAAGGCTCGCTGCCTGAGCAAAATCCGACTGTGTTCCGAAACGCTCAATGATTTTCAATTTCAATTTTCGATTCATGATTTTTCTCCATTCTGTACTGGCCCGTGGTAGTCCACTCGGCAGATAAAAAAATTTATGCGTGGCTTTTTTTGAATTCGTTTACAAACGCATCAACCTCTAGGACGATTCTATTGAAATTCAGCACATAGGAAGCGCTAACATCTTCCATCTTACGCACCAACCTACCGTCTAAGAATATTTTCAGGCTATCAATAGAGACTTTGCCACCTATCAGCGATGTCTCTGTTGAAACAACATGAAATGGCGCATCCTCGTTACGGTCAAAAATTAAGCAAATTAACTCTGGATGTTTTTTAGTCCTGGAATACGCTGACCGATACTCCGTTTCAAATTCATGAAGCCACGTAGAAGCATTCTCCCTGGACAACCCCAAATCCAGAAAACAGGTAAATAGACGGATAAGATACAGCCCTTTATGATCAAAATAGCTTCGCTTCATGCCGGAATCGAATTCATCTTGATAAGTAGGCGTGATGAACCCTTGTTCAATGAAGTTTTTCAACCGGCCTCTGCTCATGTGAAAAATCTCCATGGCGTCAAATGTGCTAAAACGTCCTGCCTCTTTTGTCATTCCATACTCCGTCGTTCGTGTGTGTACTGGATCGTTTCAGTCCACTCTAGGGGTTCGTTTAATCTTTTGTCAACAACTTTTTTTCCAGTGCATCATTTTATTTATCAAGCTCCGTTCAAAATATCGTCAAGAACGTTTGTTGCTGCCTGTTTCGATTCATCGGAAAGGTGGCTGTATCTTTGGGTCATCTGCAAATTGCGGTGAGTAAGCAGCTGCGATACCTGGTACAGTTGCACTCCCTCGGAAACCAGTAAAGACGCGAAGGCGTGTCGCATTCCGTGGAAAGGTCTGAAGTCGTCCGGCAATCCAGCTCTCGCTTTCAGCATATTTGCTCGGTTCAAAATCCAGCTCCCACTGTGCCCTTGAATTTCCTGGAATACGAACTCAGTGGTTTCGTCCATTGATTTTAAAACGGCTCGCGCGGCCTGATTCATGGGTATGGTGGGATTTTTTCCAGATTTATTATTCATGATACGAATAAACACATGCTCAAAATTAACGTTTTCCCATTTTAAATTAAACATTTCGTTTCGTCTCATCCCGGTGTAGACCGCCAGTTCCATCAGCTTTGAGACCTGTCCACCATCGGCATGAAGGACGTCCAGAAGGCTTTTGAGCTGTTTTTTCGTGAGCTGTTCTGTTCTCTCAATTTCAACTTTTGGCAATTCGATAAAGAATTGAATCGGTACGCATAGGTTCTGCCTTTTGCCATATGTGGAAAGCCTGTTGATTAGCTGCAAAACGGCGTAACGGGTCCCTGGTGCCTTGTCTGCAAGTTTTTCATGTATAGGGTCAAGTTCGTTCGATTTTAAGTTTCCTGGTGTGATATGGCCGATGGTATCTTTTAAATAAAAGGTGAATCTCGAAACGTCCGAGTGGGTCGGTCCCTGGCCTTTATTTTCTCGCTTCCGGTGATCAACATATTTATTCCAAAGTTTTTGAAACGTCCATTCGGATTCAAGGCGGCGCTGCTTCCTTGATTGCCTCCGGTTTTCAATTCTTTGTCCACGGATCTTTGCTGCCTTTGCTGGTGTCATATTGTCGCGGTATTGATAACCACAATGTTCCTCAACATTCTTGCCATCCTTTTTGAAAATGATATAATAACTTCGTTCCTTTTCATCGGTCTTGCCTCCGGTGCGACGCACCTCTTTAAAGAATACCCCCGGGTATCCGGTCTTTTGTCGCTTTGCCATTGCTCTTTTTCCTTTGTCCAACCTACCATTCAACCATCGTCCAACCTATAGCTTAAAATAAAGGGTATTTTGCAGTATGTCAAGGGAAATAGAAAACGGGTGATAGTTTAATGAATAGGATAGTTTAGGAAAGAAAAGTAATTACAGGTAAGTGTTATATTTTGACCGTATCTGACAAACGGTCCTGTTATTATGGTTCCAAACATCAGGAAAGGAGACACGAACATGGATACCGTTATCAGGAATTATCTGGAACAGATGAAGGTCGGCCGGAAGCAGTCCCACAAAAATCTGTCCATTTACCCGTTACTCTCAACCTACAGCGTGGGCCTGGAATACCTGTTATTGGACGAGGCCCTGAGCGAAAACCTGATCGAGATTGTCGAGAAGGACAGTGACGGCTCCGTACCGGAACTGAGGGTCACCAGCAAAACCGCCGGGATGATCCTCATACTGGATGGGGAAGAACTGGTGGGCGCTAAACAGAACCGGATCGTCAACACCACCATCCTGGTTCAGGGCAATGCCACCATTGTAATCCCCGTAAGCTGTGTGGAGCACGGCCGGTGGTCTTATGACAGCCCCCGGTTCCAAAGCAGGGAAAGAATGATGTCCTCCAATCTTCGCGCCATGAAGTCCGAGCAGGTCAATTTTTCCATCAGGTCTTCAGGGGAATTTCTAGCCGACCAGGGCGCCATCTGGGACGGCATCGCCGAAAAGGCGACCAGAATGAGCGCTTCGTCTCCCACCGGCGCCATGGCCGCCATCTACGACAAGGAAAGACCCTCCATCGAGGAATACGTGAAGCCTTTCCGCCTGATCGATTCCCAGGTGGGGGCAGTCTTTATGATCAACGGCAGGGTGGCAGGCCTGGATGCCTTTGGCAAACCCGGCACCTTTTCCGAAGTGTTCAAAAAGCTCCTGGAAAGCTATGCCCTTGATGCCATCGACTGGTACGATCCGGACAAAGGGCACAAGGCCCTCAAAAGCGAGGTGACCCGATTCCAGGAATCAGCCCTTTCGGCCAGTGCAGAAACCCGCCTGTCTGTGGGCCTCGGCACCGACTTCCGGCTGGAATCCAGGAAAATAACCGGCTTTTCCCTGGGCCTCCATGACCAGGATCTCCACCTCTCCATCTTTGCCCGGACAGATGGCCAGGACAGAAATAATTCGAATACAACAATCGAAAGGTTCTCAAGCAGGAGGCGGAACCGAAGGGCATAGCGATATATGAAGAAACCGCCTCACGGATCGGGATGTCGGGCGCAAGGTGCCCTGAGTAGGAAGCGCAACGATCATAAACCGGCGTTCGGCATCAAATAGACATTGACTTAATAACTAGTTAGGAGTAGGCAAAATTGTAAAGAATTCGTGAACCCGTATCCATTCTTTGATTCAATGAAAAAAGAGGATTAAGAATGGTTTAAATCGAGAGCCAAATCCACCCATTTAAAAAGGAGGCAATATGTCGATTCAGGCCAACAAGATCCAGACGCACAGATTTGATTACGCCACTCCCGAGAATCCCGCAGATTTCAATCCCGCGGATTTTGTTGAGAAAGCGATTTCATGGGTGAAAAGCCTGGTGAAACCAGGCGAGAAGATCGCTCTCTCCGCGTCCGGGGGCGTCGACAGTACGATCGCCGCTTTTCTCCTCGACCGTATCGTCGGCAAAGACCTCCATGCGTTCTTCATCGAAGACGGTTGCCGTCGCCTCATAAACGACGCGCCCGAGGGGGAAGTGACGCGTGAGATCTTCAGCAAACTGAATTTCACGGTCCTGGAAGTGAGGGACCAGATTCTCCCCCCATTGCTGGGGCTATCCGACGGTGAAGAGAAACGCAAAACGTTCATCGGCAACTACAGGAAAGTATCAGACAGGCATATTGGCCAGGTGGGTGCCTCTTGGATCGCGGACGGCACGATCGCGCCGGACATTATCGAAACCGAAGGCGGCTTCAAGAGCCAGCATAACGTCGGCTGGGATTACTCTGTCGGGAAGCTCGAGCCGCTGGCGTCGCTCGCGAAGCCTCAGGTCAGGAAGGTCGGGGAGTACCTCGACCTCCCTCCGTCATTCACGCACCGGATCCCCTGTCCCGGTCCGGCGCAAATCATCAGAACTGTCGGCGAATTCACTGAAGAGAAGCTCCGTACGAGCCAGCTCGCATCCGACATCGTCGAGCAGGAAACTAAGAATTACTACACTGAGAAACACGGTAGGCCCTACCTTTACGACGAAACTACCGGCATTCGGACGCCCTTTCAGTACTTCGGAGTGGCGCTCGACCCGAACATGGAACCCGACCCGGCCCTGGCAGACCTGGCCCGTAGCACTCTCGGCGCGAATGCTGAGTGCTTCAGAATGGATAGCCG
>Ga0257125_1001641_pt1 | contig 21738 bp, 15 predicted proteins | sample SI106_200metaG_FD_190183 | JGI IMG/M metagenome (GOLD analysis project Ga0257125, IMG submission 190183) | Marine microbial communities from Saanich Inlet, British Columbia, Canada - SI106_200 | ecosystem: Environmental > Aquatic > Marine > Inlet | place: Canada: British Columbia | collected... | reverse complement strand
TCTCACAAACATCCCTTTCATAACAAGTATAAGCAATAGTCATATGTTCCTTATTTATTGGTTCTGTAAATTTCTCTGTAACACCCCTTATAGTCTTAACCCCTTTTTTGCTCATATATAACCTATCAAAATTATCAGTAGATTGGATATAATCATAATCATCTAAAGTACCTTCCTCTTCAAATACGCCCAACAAAAAGTTAAATACTCTTTGGAATGGATTTTTCAAGAATAATAAAAATTTCTCCCTATAGTTAAGTCCCATTAATCTAATGGCGTCTTTACTGTATATCACGCTTTGAGTATTATTATTAAAATATACATTAAAAGTACGACAGCGCTCAAACCCATTATGATTATTCATAGCATCATTACATGCAAATGGAGATATATCCTCTAAAGTATCTATAAAAGGCAAGCCCCCATCAGTCAAATGATTATTAAGAGAAGTTCCAAATATGATTTGATGGTCAGCACTCCCAGGTTCACCTAGTTCAAGAACACATACATTATTGACACAATCATTATCCGCCCCACAAATGTTTCCACTACCCCCAGTAAAATAATCTTGAGCAATAACACTACCCCCAGTAAACCTAAAATCAGTATACATAAGATAATTCAAGACAGTTTCATAGTTATCACAAAATAAAGTATAATCATCACGATTAACATTATCCTGATTAACTATATCTAATAATTCTAACGTAATTAACTTTGTCCTTGACAACCATTCACTATTTTGACAATAAGCATCAGTAACCTGTCCATCAGGAGAAGTAAAATGGATTATCTCCCTCTCCGAGAATATTTGTCTACCCTCAACCCCCTCTTCAAGATAACAACCACTGCCATCCTCAAAACAAGCATCAGTAATCCCTTCCCTAATGACCTCATGCCTATCATCACCACAGCAAAATTCAGTTTCGCCCTCTTCAGTCTCATCACAATCACCCTTAGCGCAATCACCATCTATAATCCAGGTTTCACCAAGATCACCGCACCGTTCAGGTGAACTATCACCATCATACCAAACATGCTCATAACAGACCTCAAGATCACCATCGAAATCCATATCAAAATACCCACCACTAGGATAACATATATTATTATTCACACAATCATATTCATCATCACAGCATCCATCATGTACATCGTCAGTACTGCTGATACATATCCCTGGCTCATCACAATCTTTAGTCCTATAAAACTCCAAAGGATTACCCCCTAAATCCACATCACTACCGCAGCAATCTCCAATATCTCCTCCGATATCCCATCTATCTTCACCAACAAGCACATCACAAACATCTGGAGAAGTATCGCCGTCAGTATAATAATATCCTTCAAAGCATACCCCATCATCACCCATAATAAAATCATCTTCATCTGCATCAGGATTATCACCACAGCATTTATTGATAGGCTCACCAAACCAACAAACATCTGCATCAGCATCACCACAATCACCAACACTTTCAAAAGCATTACAAACATCTTCACTCTCTGTTCCCCCTATGGTATAATAATGTCCATAAATACAAAAACCATCAGAATCTATTGCAAAATAATCTTCCCCAGTACCATCATCATCGCCACAGCATCTTTCTTGACCAGTATTAGGGGAATAATAACAGCCTGTTTCATCTTCGTCATCACAATCATATGTGCCATCACCCTCTGCCAAAATATTACAAACTTCTTTTTTAGTATCGCCGTCAGTATGATAAACCCCCATATAGCACATATTTAACCCATCAATAAAAGTATCAATAGCAAGATTATCAGTATCATCACCGCAACAAGCACCCTCTGCAACACTATTACCATCAATATCAGCATTTTCAGCCCAGCAGACACCTTGATCATAAGTAGCACAAATACCCGTTGAACCCTCCTGAAAATTACAAAGATCAAGAGAATGATCACCATTAGAATTATAAACTCCGTTAGCACATTTACCAGCATTTAAATCACCAACAACATCATCAAAAGTCCTACCACTAACGCAACATTTACCAGAAGTAACAGCAAAACAATCAGAATCAGGATTTTCACCTACTACACAGATATGATCTGCAGGAGGATTCATAGCATAACATGCTTCTGGTGAAAAATCCATATCATCATAAAAATAACCATTACGACAAATACCAGTACCATCATCAAAATCAGGACCACCACTAAAACAACACTTATTAGAACCAGTAGCACCATCAAGCCAACAATTACTAAGACCACCAGAACACTCCTTATCAGCACTAGTTAAACCATAACATGTTCCCCTATTACGGTTATAATCAGTATAATACCGCCTAGTAAGACATGCCCATTCCCATGCACCATCTAACTTATCTGAACTATGATAATTATCTGAACCATCAGTATCATCACCGCAACATTTGTTATCAGTAGGACCATCTTCTATCCAACAACCAAATTCCGCCTCATCATCACAAGCACCACTACCAGGACCACCTAATAAATTACAAGCAGCAGGCGAATTATCACCATTAGCATAATAATTTCCACTGTAGCATATTTTATCACCCCTATACATAAACGAGTCTTCAGCTGCAGTAGGATTATCACCACAGCATTTACTAATATCTGCAGCCCAACAAATATCTGCATCATCATTACCACAATCCCCACTACTACCAAAAGCATTACAAATAACTTCATTCTCTGATCCATCATTAGTATAATAAACCCCATTATAACAAACTTCATCAGAACCTATTGAAAAATCATCTTCATCTAAAGTAGGATTGTCGCCGCAGCATTGACCTTCAGTAACCACCCAACACCCAGTTTCCCCTTGAATATCACATGCCCCCTGAGGACCAACCAAACCACATTCACAATTATAACTAGAAGCATCCCCATTAGATCTAATAACACCACCATAACAAGCACTATACCCACTACCACAATAATTCTCACCAGCATCATCACCACAACAATTACCTGTATTACTACCCCCTCCAGTTCTAACCAACCAACCCTTAGTATCATCATCATCAAAACGACAATCACAATCTGCCCGATCCTGATCCCAATTAACATTATACAAAGGCGTACTATACCCTTCCTGACCAATTCTAGATATTACATCAGTACCTAACGCATGATTCCAAATCGCAACATCATCAATAATTCCAGGAAAACGAGAAGACCCATCATTCATAGAACCGATCATTAGATCTACATCAGCATCTACAATAACTTTACTAATTACAAGAGAACCAGCAATATCATCAATAGACATACGTAGGTTTGTCCCATCATATCCAACAGTCACACGATACCATTCATCTCTATTAATTGGTATACTTTCAATCCTTAGCTTATGCCAATTATCATTGCCAGCACCTGAATGAAAACCAACAAGAGCTTTATGCGTCCCACCATGATTACGTATCCCAAACCAATAACCAGAAGTATCTGAAATAGACCTAGAAAGAATAGTACCCCACCCACCGACAGCCAAATCACCAGTCCTCTTAATATACGCTGAAAACGTAAACTCTTGAAGATTAAAATTATCATTATCCCCACAATTAAACGTACCTGTAGTACCCACAAAATTAAGAGAATTACCAATCTTCCCAGGATATTCATTATTTATTGTACCATATATAACACAATCGTACCCATTTCCAGAATAATCAAATACCCTCATCTCAAAATCATTGTTCCTATCAAAAGGATAAAAAGCAACAATATCATCAACATGCTCCGAATAATAACTTCGACTCGATCCATGAAGCCCACAAGTAGATGCCATAGACATAAGAACATCACCCTCAGCATCACAATAAGAGGAACTTGGATTTGCTTCCGTCCCAATACCAGCAAGACTACAAGAATCATCTCCATCAGTCATAGTAGTACAAACACCCTGTTTATCCCAATTCCATTCACCATCCCTAAACCACATATCGATTGTATCTGCATGACTTATATCGATGGGATCATATGCAGCCAAGATGGAACTAAGTAAACTTAAGATCAATACTACCAGGATAGAATACAAAACCCAATTATACCTAAGGGACCTCATTTTTTCTTCTCATCCCCTTTAATCTTAAGGCCTAAGGCTTCATGGATATATTCAATCAAAGTTTTATTCTGTAGAAGAGCGTTTAACTTAGCTTTTTTATGCAATTCACCATCAATCTCAATATTTATTCTGGTCATTTGAATTAAGTTATTTTATTAAACTTATTTATTCAACTTAGTGAAATAAGCTCACTAAGTTATATATGTTTAAGTATATAGCTTATTTCTACAAGAACTGATATTTAAATGTTGCGCTTAAAAACTAAATCTTAATCAAATCCACCAACTTACTAAACTTACACCCCTTAAACCTAAGAATAAATTTTTCAAGCTGCCTAAAAAATTTATCACCACAATTATAAGTGATATACCATGGAACTCTATTAATATTAGGCAATTTAACAAATTCCCATGGATGAAAATAAAGAATTACGGGTCTCCCCATTATCAGATTAAGATCTGCACCAAATGAAGTAAATCTATTTCCCAAAATTCTCATCCATAAAAAAGAGATAGGGCATCTAAAAAAAGGCATAACAGATAAAGGTATTTCACTTAACCCATCAAAAAGATAAATATTCCTTTTCTTAAAGATATTATAATAATGCCCAGGCACTATTGCAGGATGTACAGAACTATCATACTTAAAATCCAATTCTTTCAAAACATCAGATAGATGGCTATTGACAGAAAACCCAGGCATCCTAAAACCAGATACCTTATCGCAAGTAAGCCGTTCCAATACATGCTTAGACTTACTTATAGCCTTAAAAGTCTGACTATGATCAAATTTAGAATGATCTTCATCCCGATAACTATGAGAAGCAACCTCGTGCCCAGAACTATAAATCGCCTTAACAATTGTAGGTTCTTTCTCAGCAAAATAACCAGTCACAAAAAAAGTAGCTTTAACATTATATTTATCCAATAACTTCAATAGTTTGGTTACCCCCTCAGCTGAAAAAGAAGTTGAATTGCGATATTTACTATTTTCACAATAATCATCAAATGACGTAAACTCTTCAACATCAAATGTCAAACAAACTTGCCCCTTAACCATAAAAACAATAATATAATCTATTTTATAAAACTTCCATTTTAAAATAGCAATATTTATATAATAATTAACCTAAAAACTTACCATGGGCATGATTAATTTTATAAAAAGTTTTTTTGAAGAAAGTGAAGAAGAGATAAAAGAAGAGATAAAAGAAGCTGAAAAGATAAAAAAAGAAGCTGAAAAACGATTAGAAGAACTAAAAAAGAACAAAAAATTAAAAATCAGCAAAAAACAAGAAAGAAACTTAACTATTACAATCACAATTATATTAATAATAATCATAGGATTTTATGGACTAAAATGGTACAAATCCATACCAAAACCATTCAAATATGAATGTAACGAGTTAAACCCTTGTACAAATTGTTTAGTTACAGCAAGTTGCATCATGTTTGAAGAAACGATAGATAACGACTACATCCATTTCACAATTGAAAACAAAAACATCTTAAATGGTAACTGTAATGCAAAAATAACAATAACAAACGAAGATTCAATATTATCTGACAAAATATATAAACTAGGCCAATTAATTCCCAATCAAAACAAAGTTTTCAAAATAGAATTAGATCTCCCAGATGGAGAAACACAAACAAGTGTTGAACCGATGTGCAGCTGGGAATAAATTAAGATGGCAAAACTTATGAGTACAACGAATAAGGTTTGAAATTTTCGAAAAAAATGTCAAAAAAAAAGGTTGTAGATTACATAAAGAAAAGACCCCCTATTAAAAAAATAAAAGAAACAGATTATTCTAATAAAGATATAGGTGGTGGCATAAAAGCAAAAACTAATAATATTAAAAAACACCTAACTAAAAAATCAATCACTACCATCTCAATAATAATATTAATAATTCTAGTGATTATTCTAATCCCTAAACAAAGCATAATAAAAAAAGACTTAAGTAAGTTAAACAGCTATACAGAAGCAAAAACAGAATTAGATAACTGCATTGAAAGAAACACAGACTATGAATGCCTTGCACTTATTACAAAAGATTCAATCTATTGTGGAAAAATAATTGATGATGACGATGAAGCAAAAAATTATTGTCTAGCAGAAATAAAAAAAGATACAACTTATTGTGAACTACTACCATTACAAGAAGATAAGAACTATTGTATAGCAACAGTCAAAAACGATGCTTCTTATTGTGAAAAAATAGAAAAAAACGATGATAAAAATGAATGCCTAGCAGAAATAAAAAGGGAGAGTTCTTACTGCAAAAATATAATCAATGAAAATAAGAAACTATCTTGTACGGCAATAATAAATTACGATGATTCTTTTTGTGAGAATATAGAGGATAAAGAAGATAAAAATGAATGCCTAGCAGACACAACAAAAAACAAAGAATACTGTTTTAACAAAGATCCTTGCTACAATGAATTTTACTATACTTTAGCTGCAATAAACAAAAACCCAGCTATTTGCTCAGAAATTGCAGATAAGACCTCAATACAAAATTGTAAAGACGATTATCATTTCTATATATCATCTTTTGATAAAAACAAAAAAACATGTGATAAAATAAAAGATCAAGATATTAAGACATCATGCATAAGTATATTTGATAATAATATGGAACTATGTAAATCAATAGTAAATGAAAAGATAAAATACAAATGTATAATCCAATTTATAGAATCGACAGAAGATCCATTATGTGATGAATTCAAGGATATTACCATAAAAGATAGATGTAATAATTACATAACTAATTTTTCAAACTAGAAATAAGTATCTTAAATCCTTCTTTCAATAGATTAAACTTGAAAATAAATCCTAAATGAGTTAATATATAACTAGGTCTAAGATAAAAACGGATATACGCTTTCTTAACTAGATCTTTAAGTTCACTCAAAGAAACATGTCGTTCATAAGCTAAAGGTATGCCTTCTGAAGAAATATGCTTAAAATAATGTTTGCCCTCAACCTGAATTCTAGTGCCTGGATAAGGCACAACAATTCCAAAAGATGCAAAATCAATAGGTAAAGATTTTGCAAATTTCATAGTAGCCAACATATCTTGTTTAGTTTCATTAATATGTCCGAAACGGAAGTAACCTAACGTCCTTATTCCATTTTTTTTCGTTAAAATTAATTTTTTTCCAATTTTATCAAAGTCACCTAATTTATTAAGTTTAGAATACGTCCCTTTAGAACCACTTTCAATGCCAAAATGGATCAATGAACAACCACTTCTCTTCATAAGAGATAATATTTCATCATCAATAGAATTCAACCTAACATCACAAGTCCAATTTATATCTAATTTATTTTTAATAAACTCATTACACAGATTTATTATTCTTTTTTTATTCGAAACAAAATCGGTATCTATAAAAACAATATTTTTTATCCCTAATTTATTCCTCAAATATTTTAATTCCTGAATAACATTACCAATAGATTTAAATTTCACCCCAACGCCATACATAGATTTAAAACAAAAATTACAATTTCCAGAACATCCCCTACTCGTTTCAACCAACATAATGGGTTTCCCAAAAATAAAATAAGAATAATCCTTAAAAGGCAATAATTCAAAAGAAGGTTTCCCAAATTCATCAAAAGAAAAAGGTACACCCCCCTTATTCTCAACTATTTTAGCATTTTTCTTATAAACAATCCCTTCAGTCTTAAGAAATATATCGATTTTTCCAGGAAACAAATTCTTTATTTTTGGTTCTGGCCCACCAACAATAACAATATCAGAATACTTTAATAATCCATTAGGATTAAAGAATGAATGTGGACCAATGACAATGACGATTACCCCCGGAAATCTTTCTTTAATCTTTTTTGTAAGCTTATAAAAATAATTAATTTCTAGAAAAGGACACTGCCACCGATCTAAAGAAGCCGTATTAACTACAACAATATCCGAATTATCTAACTCTGCAACTACCTCCTCAAAATTCAAATTAAATAAAGCAGTATCGATTATTTTTGTATCAAATCCATTTTTCTTAAGTATAGATGCACAATTAGCTAAATCCAATGGCGGCCAAACTCGTTTAATTACTGGACTAAATCCAGAATCTAAATTGCTATTTATTAAAACTGCTTTCATTTTCAATATTAAAAAAGATTTTACCTGAAAGACAATCTGTTTCATATCAGATATTGTTAATAGGGGGGTAAATAAGTAACACTTTCATAAACTAATAGATTATGGATTAATTTATAAAAGTTCCCCATAATCCAAATTTACAAAAAGATTTATAACAATCAATACATTAATTAAATCTGAAAATTTAAACAAATGTAATTCCACACAGATTACCCTCAATTAACAGAAAATTTATAATTACATAAAAATTCCATTTACAGTATGAAATTTAAAAGTAATATCAAAATTTTAACTTACTACATAATATTAACCATAATTCTAACTTCGCCACTTATAATTAATATGGCAGATAACATCCCTGGCAACGAAAACGAAAACGACGCATACCAACACCTTTGGACGATCGATTGGGTAAAAGAATCAATATCCACATTCAAAAACCCATACTACACCGATAAACTATTCTACCCATTAGGTGTTAGTTTAGCACTTCACAACCTCACATTATTCAATTCAGTAATTTCAATCCCCATTCAAATAATATTCAACTTAATAATAGCACAAAATCTTCTTTTAATCTTATCATTCATCATTACAGCATACGGCATGTATGCCTTAACTTTTTACCTAACTAAAAACAAAACTGCTTCATTCATAGCTGGATTCATCTTTAGCTTCTCACCATACCACTTTGCCCATTTCTTTGTGAATCATCTTGAAGAAGTTAGTATGGGGTGGATCCCATTATTCATATTATACTTAATAAAAACAATAAAAGAAAGAGACATAAAAAACCCAATCCTAGCTTCCGTGTTCCTAATTATAACTGCATTAAGCCATTGGTACTATCTATTCTATATAGTCCTATTCTCATTAATACTACTACTATATTACTTAATAACAGAAAAGAAAATATTTAACAAATATTCAATATGGGGGATAGCCCTTTTATTTATCGTTGCCGCATTAATACTTACCCCATTCATCCTGCCAATGATAAAAGAAATAACTAATAATAATAATAATAATATAGTTGAAGAAAGCAACCAATTAATAAGATATTCTAGCCACATATCAGATTATTTTAAGCCAAACTCATTTACAAACCCCCCACCATTAAAACCACAAATAAGAAAAGAATATGGGGAATTCAATAGTTTCTTAGGTTATGTTAATATTTTCTTAGTAATATTCTTCTTATTAGTAAACAAAAGCAAAAAAAGATTTTTCTGGGTACTATCTGCATTATTTTTCTTCTTACTATCATTAGGACCTTACCTAAACTTATTCGGAAAAACATTCAAAAACATACCTTTGCCATATACGTTATTCTACAAAATATTTCCTTTTTTCTCCTTAATGGGCGTCCCTAGCAGATTCAATGTTATGGTTATATTAAGCATAGCAGTAATTGTAGGATTTTCAATTACAGAATTAAATAAAAAAATAAGAAATAAGAAAATAGTATTCATTATTCTCGCAATCATCTTTATTGAATTCTTACCATTAAACTTCCCAACAACTAAAATCCATACGCCCACAATATATCAATACCTAGCAGAAGATAAAGAAGACTACGCAATATTAGAACTGCCATTTGAAGGCGAAAATGACGGAATATATATGTATTACCAAACAATACATAAAAAAAAACTATTAGAAGGTTACTTAGGAAGAACACCTTCAAACGCTTACAATTTCATCAAAAACAACAAACTAATATCAACATTAAATAATTTATGCAGTAATAAAAATCAATTGATCACTATAACAACCTACCCCCATACAGAAATTGAAGATGGATTCAACTCATTAAAAAACAATAATATCAAATATATACTAATACATGAAAAATGCAAAGATAAAAACAAAATAAATACGTTCCTAAAAAATCTTACAAATACAATCTACAAATGTGAAGATATATTAGTCTTTGACTTATTTAATGAAAAAAGATTAGAAAATAAATGCATAAATTAAAACGCAAAATGGTAGAAAAACTTTACAGGAGAAAACAAGGTTCGTGTTACGCAATTCCCTTACACACAAATGGGTGTAGCACACTTGCTTCAGAACAATGAAAAAACTACAAAAAATCAACAAAGTACTCCTTATCTTTCTTATACTTTTCTTTACAATAATATTCGCTAAATTTTTAATATATTCTTACCATAAAATAACCAACACCTGCCAACTTGAATCAGAGGAGGGCAATATCATATCAATCTCTACCCATTTTAATAAAGGCTATAACATATACTCCAGTCTATATGAAGAACCAACTTACTTCGTAACAACATATACTCCCGTTTATTACATGATATTTGGTTTCTTAATAAAAATATTCAAGCATGAATTGATTACAGGACGAATATTCTCATTTATATGCTCATTATTAGTATCAATCCTAATTTATGCCATATTATATAAAAAAACAAAAGACATACTGATTAGCATATTAACATCACTAATTTATTTCTCTTTTGGATTGATTAACTATTGGAGCACAATCACTAGAATGGATATCTTTAGTGTTTTATTATCTTTAATTGGGATTTATCTCATAACCAATTATAATAACAAAAAGAAATTTTACACTTCAATATTATTCTTTATATTAGCAATATACTCGAACCAAAGCCTCATAGCAGCTCCAGCAGCTTCTTTTCTATGGATATACTTCAAAAATAGAAAAAAAGCAATAAGATTTCTGATCTTATTCTCATCATTCTTAGCAATTTCATTCCTATTACTAAACATAATAACAAAAGGGCAAATATTTCTGCACACGATATATTATAATTTCAGCCCATCAACTTTTCAATTCGAAGAGTTCAAATATATTTTAATAAACATGGGGGCTCTAATCGTAATTGGTTTCTTTTACATCTTAAAATATCCCAAAGAATTATTCAGCCATTACTTTATTCTATCTTCAATAATAGCAACCATTAAATTTATAAAATCAGGATCAGACTTAAATTATTTTATTGAACCGACTATCGCATTAGTTATAGTATTAGGAATTACCATTCATAAAATTTACAAACATAAAAAAAAGGCTTTTCTATTTCTCACAATTTTATTAATATTATTACTACCTACATCAAACTTAGAAAGGCAAGAAAGATTAGGTACCTGTTCAATAGAATATGAGGGGATATCCAACTTCATAAAAACTTCCCCAGGTAATGTCCTAGTAGAATATCAGCATATGGCATTAAAGAACAAAAAAGAATTAAATCCGGATGCATTCAAATGGTATGAATTAGAATCAAAAGGCATAATAAATGAATCAGAAATATATGATTATTGCCTAGATAAAAACTATTCTTTAATAATATATTTTGAAGATTATAAAAAAATAAAAGGACTAAAGAAATGTATTGATGAGAAATATACGCTCATAAAAAAAATAAAATCAGAAATTAATTATGGTGCAGAATGGAAAATCTACAAATCTAAAGAAATAATCAAAAAAATCAATGATACTTCTTCCTAACTTTATTAAAAATTGGTTTCAAATAAAAAGGAGACTTCAAAGATATTGCTTTTTGGGGGCATGTTTCATAACAATGCAAACATCTAATACAATTACTTTTATCTGAATAAATGCCCCCTCTTAAAATTGCATTGCCCGGACATTCAGCTTCACATACCCCACATTTAATACATTTGTCTTTATTAACTACAGGACTCACAAACCTGGATTTCAAATGATATTTAATCTTATCAAACAACCGACCAATGCCTAAAAAAGTAACATCAGATTGAACATGTGGCAAATTAAAATTAGTTTTCAAATCAATAACCTTATCTCCAAGAACATCTATATAAGATCTATCTAAATTACCTAGCCCTCTCTCAGCCCCAACTCGATTGGTTAAAACTTTATTAGGATGTATCCCAATAAGATCGCAACAAATAGTATCCAAAGCAACAATATCTTCACTAGCAGCTACAAAAAACGCCCACTTACCATTACCTGCACTTGGCCCATTTCCATCCATACCTAAAATACCATCCATTATAGCAAAATCAAACCTAACAGCAAAGTTAATATCAACCAATGCATTAGCCATCTCCAATAAATTTGAAGTTTTTTTATGAATTAATGGCTTAGTAGCACCAGCATTCAAACCCATCTGATTCTTGATTGCTCCAGTAAATAAAAACATATCATGAGTCTTAAGTTTAGGTAAAGAAATCCTAATATCAAAATGAAAAAGGTCTTCTGGCAGATATAAAAAATCTAAAATATTACCGTTTATATTTTTCTTGATTATCTTACATTTATCAAAATTAAGTAAAGTAGCACCCTCTTCAAAAACCACTTTATCAATTCCAGAAAGCTTAAATGCCTCATCAGTAAAACCATAAACATTCGAAGAATCACCTACAGAAACTAGCCCCCCACCCTCATGAATTATCTGTATAACTGCCCTAACAAATTCGGGGTGTGTGTTAATTGCCTCATTGGGCAACCCCCCATTGCCTAGATTAACTTTCAATAACACTTTTTTATCTTTAAAAATATTTAACTTATTAATTAAGTTTAACACACCCCTAATTGATTCTTTTACATTAGAATAGTCAGAACATTTAACTAAAGCAACTTTTGAATTCATATTAAAAAGAAACAAAATATGATTTATTAAACTTCCGCAAATGAGATTAAATGGATGTACCCATATCGATTAATTTTTATACCACAACACACTACACCAAATAAAGAAATGAAAAACAAAAAGCTATTCTTTATCTTGCCATTTATTCTCTTAGGAGGATTATTCCTATTATTCTTATACCATTCACTTATCATAATTGATTACCCATTTATAATAGACGAAGATGAAAGCTATTTATTCCCTGCAGCAGATTTTATACACAATGGGGAATTGCCATACATGGATATATATAAAGATCCTTTCTTTTATACAAACGAATACCCCCCTGTTTATTCAATGATTACTGCAGCTTTCTTCCCTTTATTTGGTAAAAAAATAATAATCGGCAGAATAATAAGCTTAATATCCACCACATTAATATCAATAATAGCATATAAAATAATAAAACAAAAAACAAAAAACAAAATCTTAAGCATATTTGGTTTTCTAGTCACAATAACCTCCTATTTCATGTTCATGTTAGCAAGATTATACAAAGTAGATGCACTAGCAATGTTTTTCACCATACTAGGCATATACTTTATACTGAACCACACAAAAAAAAACAATATATACTTAGCAGCATTATCTTTTATTCTCGCTTTTTATACAAAACAAACCTTCATAGCAGCACCAATAGCATCTTTTATATTCATATTTATAAAAAACAAAAGAAAAAGTATAAGATTTGCCATTTCTTACATAATACCTCTAACGTTTACCCTGATTTTACTGACCATTATAACCAAAGGACAATATTTCCTACATACAATAGTGTATACAGCCCAGTTAGGGAAATTTTACTTTGGTGCATTGGAAGATTTTATAATATTATTTCCAATCTTAATCTTACTTACAATTTATTATATCACTACCAATATCAGGAATATACTTAGCATTTATTTCTTAACTGCAATTATCACTAACCTACTGCAATTATCAAAAATTGGTGCAAGCACCTATTACCTATTTGAACTTAGCATAATATTAACAATAATAAGTTGTATTTCAATAAATATTTTATTAAAAAAAGGACAGAAGAACCCTATAATGGTGGCTTCTTATTCACAAATAATAATAATAATCCTTGCATTATTCCAGATTATATCCTTAAATAACAACATGGTAGTTCTTACACCATTAAACACAAAAGATATTATTAACAAAAACTTATTTGCAGACAATAAAATAAATAAATATGTAATAAACGCGACAGGTAACGTCCTAATACAAGAACCAATCTACAATGTCTTAAACGATAAAAAAATAAACTTTGAATCTTGGGTTTTATGGGAACTACAAACAAAAAAGATAGTCACAAAACAAGAATTTTATAATTATTGTAAAAAACAAAATTTCTCATTAATAGCATATTATGATGAATTTGATTTAATCGAAGGATTTAAAGAATGTTTAAATATAAAATATAAAAAGATAGAAACAATACCCAAAATAAGTTTTGTATACGGAAAAACACAAAATTGGAGCATATACAAAAAATGAAATCATCATTTTATCTAAACCTAGCCAAAAAAACATTACTAATCAAGCTACACAAAAAAATGGGGGTGCCATTTCAATTACCATATAAATATACCTTTGATCTAACATATGACTGTAATTCGAGATGTAAAACTTGTTCTATATGGTCTAACTACCAAAAAGAGAACAAAAAAGAAATAAAACTATACGAATTCAAAAAAACAATAAAAAACATCAAAAATGACATTTTATGGTTAACTTTCTCTGGAGGAGAACCCACATTAAAAGAAGATTTACCATTATTTGTAGAAGCAGTAAGTAAAAACTGCAAAAACCTAGCATTCATAAATATACCTACAAATGGTCTAAATTCTCAAAAAATAAGAAATACAATAAAAAAATCATTAGATTTATGCAATCCAAAAATAGACTTCTTAGTAACGATTAGTATTGACGGTTTAGAAAATACTCATGATCATATACGTGGAATTAAAGGAGCCTACAAAAAAGCACTAACAACATTAAAACAATTAGAAAAACTAAAAACTAAATATAAAAACTTTGATGTATCTATTCAAACTGTAATAAGTAAATATAACTTAGACCAAATAAAAAAGATATATGGTAAATTTAAAGAAAAAGACATATATTTTACCCTAGTTCACAAATCAAACTATTTCAAAAATTTAAATCATAGTAATCTAATAGAAAATGATAAAAAAAATATAGAAATTATCAAATTTTTGTATAAAAATAAAAAAATAAAACAGCCAGGGGATATTATACAGAAAATATTCCTGAAATTATATATAAAATACCTGAAAAACCAAAATAAACAAGTTATTCCCTGCTACTCAAGTTATAGTTCTTTAACGATAGATGCTTTCTGCAATATAAAACCTTGTGACTCCTACAATAAAACAATAGGAAACCTAAGAAATAATAATTACAATATAAAAAGAATATTAAAAAACAAAACAAGCAAAAAAATAAGAAAAGAAATCAAATACAATAAATGCCCAATTTGTTGGGTTGACTGTGAAGCATACTCTTCAATTATAGAAAACCCACTTAAATCAATCAAAGAATACATCCTCAAATAAACTAAATTACGAAAGTAAAGAAGTATATTCTTTTGCTGCCTTTTTGACTACTAATTCAGAATTCTTAAATTGAAGATCAGAAATCGTGCTTTTTCCATCTAAGCTTAAAATTTGATTTCCAACTGACTCTTTAAAACTTATTTCTCGCTCTTTTTCCAAAATACCACTATCGACCAGCCTTTCATTGACTAAATTAGCAACAAACTTCAAATTAACTTGTTCTTGTGAAAATATGCTACTATATGAAAAAGGAACATCATTTTTTAATTTAATCAAAGAACCAATCACATCAGAAATATATACATAATTCCTCTTTAAATTTGCTCCAGTAATCGCTACTTTATCCTTCTCTATAAGTAAATTCATAAAATAACTTACAATGTCCATTGGAATATCATAGAAATTATCTTTACCTATAACTCTACTTATCCTGGCTATATGTAAAGAATCGCAATAATTCTTAAGTGATTCTAATTCCAACTCTGCATAATGCTTACTTTCTACATAATAATCCTCCCCAAATGCCCATTTAGACCTATCTTCAGGATTAAGTAAAGCTGGAGATGAAAAAACAAACTTAGGCATATTTAACTTTGACCTAATCAAAGAATTGACAAGATTCTTTGTAGCTAAAAGATTATTATCAAAATAATCTTTTTTTGTAAGTAGCTGTCTTTTTTTGAAATCTTTTTCAAAAAGCCCAGCTAGATGAAAAATAGTATATTCTTCATTTTTATCTAAAGTCCCCATAACTTCATTAGTTTTATTTAAATTACTCAAATCACAATTTAAAAAAGGAACATCAGAATGGGGTTTAACTTTATCTAATATAATAACTTCTTTTTTTCTTTTTAGCAAACTATGAACCAAATTAGTTCCTATAAACCCCGAACCCCCAGTAACTAGATACTTCATAAAAAACAAGTATATGGGCTAATATAAAAAATGAATGGTTAGTCGCCCTATGAATACCTTATTCTAAAAACTAACAGTGAAATAAACTGCTCCATGGAAGCTAAAAAAATATTTAAAGTAGAATCTTTATCTTCTTTCCAATCAATGGGAATCTCTTTGATAGAGTGACCACGACGATGTGATTCTAATAAAAACTCTAAATCCCAAGACCACCTATTACTTTTAATATATTTATTCACTTCACAAAAAACATCCCCCCTAAAAGATTTCATACCCACATCAGTATCAGTAATTTTTAATTTAGGAAATAAAAGAGTTCTCAATAATCGATATACCTTACTAATCAAGCCCCTATGCAATCTCCTTTTTGTTTTTGAATTACTCAAAAACCTAGAACCTAAAACAACATCATAATCATCTAATTCTTTATTTAAATCTTCAATAATATTCAAATTAGTACTTGAAGGCATATCTAAATCCATAAATATAACTTTATTGCCTTTGATTAAGTTACAAGTTTTTTTTAATGCATACCCCCTCCCCATGTTCTTATCATTATTAACCAACCTAATTAAGGGATTTTTATCAGAAATCTCATTGAGTAATAAATCAGTATCATCATTAGAACCATCATTTGAAATAATTATTTCATAATCTAATCTTTGTTTACTTAGATAATTAACTAATTTACTAATATTCTGCCTTAACCTGCTTTCTTCATTATAAACTGGTATAACTATTGACAACATATACATCACAACCAACATACAACATAAACTAACCTAGTACTTTCCCTAAACTAGTCATTACATAATCTACTTCTTCAAATGGCATATTAGGATAAATAGGCAAGCAAATATGATTATTGCATAAATTCTCTGCAACGGGAAAATCCCCCTGTCTATAACCTAAATTACCAAAAACGGGCTGTAAATGACAAGGTAATTCGTACACTTCCCCTGACAAACAAACACCATATTTCTCTTTCAAAATCCTTTTCAAATCATATCTAATTAAATCTTTAGTAAAACAAACATACTTATAATAATTAGACTTATTGTCTACATTAATTTTTAAAGGAGTTATATTCTCAAAAGATTGCAACTTTTCTTCATAAATCTTAGCAATACATCTCCTACTTTTAATAAATTCATTTAATTTCTTAAGCTGAGATAACCCCAGTATAGCACTCACTTCAGACATTCTCCAATTATAGCCTAACTCTACATGAATATTCCCTTTGCCCACCTTGCCCTGATCCCTAAACGCCCTAGCTTTATCATATATTCCTTCATTATTAGTTACAATTATACCCCCCTCGCCACAAGTCATTACTTTAGTTGCAAAAAAAGAAAAAGCAGCCGCATCACCAAAACGCCCTGCTTTAACGCCACCTAGACTAGAACCTTGAGCATGAGCAGCATCTTCTATCAAAAACAACCCTTTTTCTTTACACATTTCTTTTATGGCCACAATATCAGGAGCGACAATCCCACCTATATGAACAACCACTACTGCCCTTGTTTCAGAAGTAATCTGTTTTTCTATAGATTCTTTAGTTACACACAAACTCAAATCACAATCTGCAAACCTAACTTTATTTCCTGAATGTAAAACCGCTGCAGGTGTAGCAAAAAAAGTATTAGTTGGAATTATAATTTCTGCATCCCTTAAACTCAATGAACGAAAAATAATCTCTAATGCGGAAGTGCCACTATTTGTGGCTATTCCATATTTAACACCCAAATAATTAGAATATTCTGATTCAAATTCACTACCATATTTACCCAAACTTAAAAAACCAGAAATAAGTACTCCATCTATCTGTTCTTTTATTTTCTCTCTTTCCCTTTCATCAAAAATTATTTTAACAGGAGGTATCTTCATCTTAACAGTAAGTAATTTATATAATCTACTCCACCCTTATTGGGAAGGGAGTAGAGATATATAATATTATCTAAATCAAGATGAAAAACAAATACCTATATTATTTAAAAACAAAAAAAGCTTTTATTCTCCTATTTTTGGTTGTGTTGATACTAAAACTGCCAATTATAAATCTCCCACTCCATTGGGACACCTCAGACAGTGTTGTACCAAATGCAATATACATAATGAACAATGACTTTAATCCATTTATCCCCACAATGGGTCCACCAGACAAGCCCAGTACAATCACAGAAGTTAAATATGGGGAGCACGATTGGGGTCACCCTCCGCTTTTTGAATTGATTCTTGCATTAACATATACTTTATTTAGTTATTCCTTATTTATTTCGCACCTGATAGTCATTATATTCGCTTTTCTAGCTGTTTTTTACACTTATCTAACATGTAAGTTATTGTTCAACAAAAGAATTGCATTATATTCATCATTATTATTATTATTCTCCCCTCTTTTTTTTGCGCAAAGTGGAACTTTAAATCACTCCATCCCATTAACATCATTAGGAATAATATCTATTTACTATTACCTCAAAAACAACTATATAAAATTCATAATATCTTCTTCTATCTTAGTACTTTTAAAAGAACAGGGGCTGTTCATTATTATGGGGTTATTTTTACACCATATCATTACTAAAAAATTTAATTTAAGAAAAACAATGTGTTTCTTACCCCCAATTATGATTTTTGTATCTTGGTTATTACTCCATAAATTTTACACGGGGTGGTTATTTTATCCAAATTTATTCAATTTTGATATATATCATTTAACCACTTCGTTATTTAATAACCTAAAACTAATTTTTTTTGATAACATTGGAATGTCTTTTTTGACAATTTCCCTGATTATTTTGTCGTATTTGGATATGAAACAGAATCAAGAATTTAAAATAAGGGGGGTGCCTCTGCTTCTCACTATAGTAACCCCATTTATATTATTTTTCAGTATTGCGCACCACCAATTACCCAGATATTTTCTTCCGATCATGCCCATAATCTTCTTGATATATGGTAATATAATAAATATAATTAAAAATAAAAAAATACAATCCCTATTTTTCTTTTTAATAATCCTTTTTTTCGTAACTTCGTGGTTCGGAAATAATAATTTTATAGGGGGTAGTGCAGGGCATGTATTAGAAAAAAATTTGGAGTATGTAGATTTTGTCAAAGTAAAATCAGACGCATTGAATTTTATTGAACATGATTACCAAAATGAGACTATATTAACTAGTTGGCCAATGACATTCCAAGCGCAATTCCCGCACCTGGGCTACGTAAGCAGTCCTTTAAACATAATAGAAGTAGATAAAGAAGAAAATAATTATTCTATAATACTTTATTCTCCACAATCAACATCCAATGAAAAAATGATCAATATAATCAAAGATGAAAACACTATATTGATTAAAAGATTTGAAAAAAAAGGTAAAGTAGTAAAAGTATACAGTAAACACTAATCCATAAGAAAATGAAAAAAGCATGTATAATTTTTCCAAGACTAAGTAATCTAGGTGGTGCCGAGAACCTCATAATTTCAGTAATGGATGTAATGAAACGGCAAGGATGGTACATAATCTTAATAAGTGATGGGGTACCTAAAAGGGGCGTAAGCAAATCTCTTTTTGGAATTGATTTGTATAAAACAATAGATAAATGGTATAAATTACCTACTTCTAAATTATCTAATATTATTAATGATATTAAGGTCTACCAAAAAGAAAAAACCATGAATAAAATTGAAGAAATAATAAAAAAAGAAAACGTAAATTTAATAATGGTTTCTCAAGCAAATGCACCAAAAATCAATTCAAAAATTAGAAAAACATTTATTGTCTGGTGCCCATTTTCAAGAGACATGTTAAAAAAAGAAAAAAAAGAAAAAAAGACAACAAAATGGCATTCATCACTCCATAAAAATACAATAGAGTGCCCCTCAGATTATTCACTTATTTCTATATCTGAATGGGTACAAAAAAAAGTTACTGGATTTTGGAGTTGTAACTCAAAAATATTATATCCCTCATGCGATATTAACAAAACACAAACAAATCTACAAAAAAAGAAAAACTGGGTAGTTACCCTTTCAAGATTCAGTTTTTTCAAACATCTCCATGTAGCCCTAGAAATAGCAAAAAAATTACCAGAATTGGAATTTCATTTTATAGGTATAGCAAGAACCCCCAAAAATAAATTATATCTAAATCAACTTAAAAAAAATGCAACAAAAAACTGTTTTTTCCATGTAAATGTATCTCAAAAAGAGAAAAATGAAATTCTTAAAAAAGGCAAGTATGGCCTGCACCTAACTGGATATAAAATGCCCCTAGATAAGTATATGTTACAAGAACATTTCGGAATTGTAATTGCTGAAATGATGAGTTATGGTTGTATAATCCAACATTATAATGCAGGATTTTTCCCAGAATATGTACTAGACAAAACACAAACATTCAATGATGCCCAAGAATGTATAAACAATATAAAATTCTTTGAAAAAAATACAAACATAACAAAAAAAACATCAGAACAAAACTTCAAAAAATCCCAACTATACTCTAATGAAAATTTTGAAAAAAACCTTAAAAAAATACTAGACCAGATTAAATAATGAATCTTTCTTAAAATAATCACCATACTTCAAATAAGAATCAAATCTACTCCCACCCTTACAAACAGCCAAAAAATCACAATCATTACATTTAGAACCAACAAAAGATAAATTTCTAATCTTTTTCAAGAAATCACTATTCCATGCTTTTTCAAACTCCAAATATCCACCCAAATTCTCATTAATAAAGTAACTCGGCTTGATATACCCCCTAGGATCAATAACTAGCCTGCAATGACTATCATCATACTTAGCACCCAAACTAACCCCTGCAACATTACAAATATTCCCCTTACCTAAAACACAAAAAGGTAAAGCATTTGCAATAGGATATGTTTTTCCAGTTTCTTTCTTTATTTTTAACAATTTTTGAACCAAAACTTTAACATCAGACTTAGTAATACTACCTAAATTAGATTTATTCGCTATTGGCCTATAAACCTCCCAATCATCTAACTTTAATCCCCTAACAATAGAGTATATCTTTTCAAGATTTTTTATATTCTCAGGCAAAGCTATAGTGCCCCCCCTAACAATTTTTATTTTTGTTTTCTTTAATAATTTCAAAGCATTAATCCTTTTATTAAATGAATCTACTCCAGTTATTTTTTTCTCTTGTTCAGAAGAACACGCATTTATTGCAATCAAAACGTTGTCTACATATTTCTCTAATTTCTTAGCTACAGATCCATTGATTAATAAACCATTGGTATTAAGTCTCACTTCCTTAAACTTTTTTGACTTTGCATAAGCCAATAAATCAAAAATATCTTCTCTAAGTAATGGCTCACCGCCACTAAACCGGATAA
>Ga0257125_1001640_pt1 | contig 21741 bp, 17 predicted proteins | sample SI106_200metaG_FD_190183 | JGI IMG/M metagenome (GOLD analysis project Ga0257125, IMG submission 190183) | Marine microbial communities from Saanich Inlet, British Columbia, Canada - SI106_200 | ecosystem: Environmental > Aquatic > Marine > Inlet | place: Canada: British Columbia | collected... | reverse complement strand
AGTCCCGGCGTACTCCATGATGTGCCCCAGGTACATGACAGCCACTCGGTCACTGAGGTAACCCACTACATTGAGGTCGTGGGATATAAAAAGATAGCTGAGCCCCAACTGGTCCTGCAGGTCCTTGAGCAGGTTGATGATCTGGGCCTGTATGGATACATCCAAGGCCGAAATCGGTTCATCGCAGATAACGAGGGATGGATTGACGCTCAAAGACCGGGCCACCCCCACCCGCTGCCGTTGACCCCCGCTGAATTCATGGGGGAACCGATCCGCACTGCCGGGCCAGATGCCCACCATTTCCAGCAATTCATCGCGACGGGGTTTGCGCATGCCTCTTGAAAGACCGATACACCGTAGCCCCTCGTCAATGCTTTGACCGATGGTCATTCGGGGATTGAGAGAACCATAGGGGTCCTGGAAAACAATCTGGATCTCTTTCCTCAAAGGCCGCATCTCTTTTGCCGAAAGATGGCTGATATCAAGACCCTTGTAGAGGATTTTCCCGGCGTCCGGCTCCAGCAGTTTGAGTATCAGGCGGCCCACCGTCGATTTACCGCACCCGCTTTCGCCCACAAGCCCCAGGCTTTTTCCCGCCTCAATTTCAAAGTCAACCCCATCCACAGCCTTGACCTGGGCAGCTACCCGTTGAAAAAGCCCCCTGTGAACGGGGAAGTATTTTTTGAGGCCTTCCACTTTCAGGGTAAAGGAATTGTTATGGTTTTCCGTTTGCACCATCATCTACAGCTCCCGAGCCAAAACCGGGCAGCGGCTCCAGTGATCATTTCCCAATGATATCATTTCAGGCAGCACGGTTTTGCAATTCTCTACCGCATGGGAACACCTGGGATGAAAAGGACATCCCTCCGGCTTGTAGGCGGGATTGGGTACCGTACCGGGAATATTATGAAGCCGCTGCCCTCGTTTTTCCCGGTCGGGAAGTGAGGCCAGGAGCCCCCGGGTGTAGGGATGAAAGGCGTTTCCAAAAACCTGCTGCGTATTCCCTTCTTCCACAATGAGCCCCGCATACATGACGTACACGCGGTCCGCAATCCCGGATACAACACCCAGATCGTGGGTGATATACAGGATGGACATGGAAGCCTTTTCCTGAACGGACTTAAGCAGGTTCAGGATCTGCGCCTGCACAGTGACATCCAGTGCGGTGGTGGGTTCGTCGGCAATGATCAAATCCGGGTTGCAGGCCAGCGCCATGGCAATCATGACCCGTTGCCGCTGTCCACCGCTCAACTGGTGGGGATAATCCTTGAGGCGTTGTTCCGGCGACGGTATCTCCATGTCTCTCAAGAGCTGAACGCACCTGTTCTCCAGCGCATCCTGTCCAATCACTTCATGGGTACTGATGGCCTCGCCGATCTGGTCCCCAATGGTAAAAACAGGGTTCAGAGAGGTCAGCGGCTCTTGAAAAACCATTGATATCTGGTTGCCTCTGATCTTCTGCATGGCGGCATCATCCAACCCCAGGATGTCTTTGCCTTTGAAAATAATGCGGCCGCCCACAATTTTCCCGGGCGGGCTGGGAATCAGCCCCAATGCTGAGAGGGCCGATACCGTCTTTCCGCACCCCGATTCTCCCACCAGGCAGACCGTCTCCCCGGCATGAATGTTGTAGCTTACCCCGTCAACGGCCCGTGAAATCTTATCCCGGCCGTAGAAATAGACCTTCAGGTCTTGTGTTGAAAGAAGTGGTTTTTCAGAACGCATCAATTCAGATTCCAAGATTCAAAATAGGGACTATTCCTGGCTCAACTTCGGGTTCAAAGCGTCCTTCAAACCTTCCCCAAAAAGGTTGAAGCAGAGAACCACAATCAAAATCGCGACTCCCGGGATGAAGGTCAACCAGGGGGCATCAAAAATAAAGCGCTTGCCGTCCGAGAGGATATTTCCCCAGGTGGCATACGGCGGGGGAACGCCGAACCCCAGGAAACTGAGGCCCGCCTCGGTCAAAATTGCCGTGGCAATGCCGATGGTGGAGGAGACCAGAACCGGGGCAATGGCATTGGGCATCATGTGCCTGAATATAATTCGAAAATTACCCACCCCCAGGGCTTTGGCGGCGCTGACAAAATCCTGTTCCCTCAGGGAGAGAAACTCGGCCCGCACAAACCGGGTGGTTCCCATCCAACTGGTCAATCCAATGATAATCATGATATTGTAGATACTGGCAGGGAGCAGGGCCACCACAGTCAGAATCAGAAAAAAGCTCGGAAAACAGAGCATGATGTCCACCATGCGCATGATGAGGGTATCGAAAGAGAAGGCGGTTTTTCGAAGCCAGCCCGGCATGAAATGGTTGCCCTTTGCGCGTCTTGCCGTCAAAGACAATATGAAGATGATAATTCCCACCCCAAAGAGGCCACAGCCGAGCTTGACCCACCCCAGAAAGAAAAAAATGATGCCCGATAAGAGCAGCAGGAGACTCAGGATCTGATCATAACAAATCCCACCCTGACCGTAATACCCCGCAAGCCCACCCATGAAGATACCCACGATGACGGCAATGCCCACCGCCACAAATCCCACCGTCAGGGAAACCCAGGCACCCTGGAGCATCCTCGCAAACACATCCCGGCCCAGGTCGTCGGTTCCCAGCAGGTATATGCCGAGGGTGGGCGCCTCATGGGCCTTGAGGGTTTCAAGGTTGGGCCGGCTGAAGGGCGGCAGCAGTTTTTCCTGAAGCCGAACCAGCGCGGGATTAAACACGGGGTCCTGGCCGGAAGTCAAAACAACCCCCGCCACGGCGGTGATGAAGAAAGCCAGGAAAATCACCAGCCCCACAAGGGCCAGGCGATTCTGGTTGAACAGTTGAAACCGTTCTGCAAACCTGGATTGCTTCGGCGCCTGGGGGCCGTCTAGAATTTCAGTGTTTTCGGTCAATGGTTCTTCCATCATAGCCGTATCCTCGGGTCTACAGCCAGGTAAAGCAGGTCTGAAATAAAGGTTCCTGCCAGAACCAGCACCGCGGAGAGGAAATTGACGGTCAAAATAATGGGGTAATCCCGGGCCAGAATGGCTTCATAAGCCATTCTCCCCATCCCGGGCCAGGAGAAAATAGACTCAATAATGACAGACCCGCCGATGAGGCCCGGCAAAATCAATCCAAACATGGTGACAAAGGGCAGCAGCGCATTTCGAAGGGCATGCTTGTAGTGGACCTGATCCGGTGGAAGCCCCTTGGCCCGGGCTGTTCGGACATAGTCCTGCCCTTCCACCTCAAGCATCTGGCTTCGCACATACCGGGAGAGGACCGCGATGCCCCCCGTGGCGCCCAAAAGAGAGGGAATGAGAAGATGCCAGATTCGATCCATAAAAAGATTGGGCCAGGGCGCATCCCCCATGCCGAAGGTCTCCATGCCGATCACCGGTACATGAAAAACCCGCACCACGAGAATAATCAGAATATAGGCGAAAAAGAACCCGGGGATTGAAATCAGAAAATAGGAAAAAAACGTGGCGCTGCGATCATAAATCCCTCCCCTGTGAATGGCCGACCGGATGCCCACCGGAAAAGAAAGGGTCCAGGTCAGAAGCGTACCGACAATAAACAGGGGAAGGCTGTTTAGAAACCGTTCCCAGATTTTACTGAGTACCGACTGATTGTCTTTCCAGGAAACGATTTTCCCCGTAAAAAGATCCCGATAAAAATAGACATACTGCACATACAAAGGCTCATCCAGGTGAAATTCCTTCTGAAACCGTTCCACCATCTCCGGGGTAAACTTCGGGTTCATGGGATCGATCTGGCTCGGTTCCCCCGGCGCCAGATGAATAATCAGAAATGACACCACGGATACGAAAAAGAGCGTGATGGTTTTCTGAACGATGCTTCGTCCGATAAATGAAAACATAAAAAATGCCTAAAGCGGCAAGCCGCAGTTTAAAGTTTAAAGTTTTAAGTTTTAAGTTTTTCAGTCAATGAGCTTCTTGTTTTTTGTGACAGAAAACCAGGTGATAAGATACTAAAGTCACAGTCTTTTTTCCATTCGATGTTGAACGTTCGATGTTCGACGTTCATCTTTACACCTACCAGCCCTCTGTCGACAACTGGGGCATATCCGGCACCTTGATCCATTTGTTGAAATGGAACGTATAGGAGCCCGTTTTGGTGGACTTGATCTTCTTGTAGAGCATGACCCCGTCCTTATCAACATCTTTGATTACGACGCGTCTGTCCAGAACAGCCGTCCATTTTCCCACATACAAAAAGGTATAGGGCTGTTCCCGGGCGATGATTTTGTGAAGTTCATGGCAATAGGCCACCTGTTTTTCGTGGTCATATTCCCTGCGAATCTTGATGATCAAATCATCGGCCCGCTTGTTCTTGAAGCCCACAAAGTTCAGTTGATAGGGATGGGTCTGACTGGAATGCCAGATCTGATAAAGATCCGGATCGATGCCCATGACCCAACCGAGCACCAGAGCATCAAAGTCCCGCTTGTCCACACGCTCCTGTATAAACACCGACCATTCCAGCAGGTCCGTCCGCACATTAATGCCGATCTGCTTCCATGCGTCCTGGGCGATGGCCAGGATGGCCTTTCGAATGTCATTTCCGCTGTTGCTGATCAGGGTGAATTGAAACGGTTTTCCATCCTTTTCCAGCCAGCCGGCCTCATTTCGTTGGTAACCGGCCTCCTGAAGCAGTTTCAGCGCCCCTTCCGGATCGTATGGGAGCGGCGGAACTTTGTGGTCATAGTAATCGGTCTGCTTCACAAAAGGACCGGTAATGTCCTCACCCTGCCCATAAAGCACATAATCGATAATTTTGGTCACATCAATGGCCATGCCCAGGGCCTTTCGCACCCTCACATCGTCGAAAGGGGGTCTCCGCATGTTGTAGCCGATGTAGGAATAACCAAAGGAAATCCCTGAAAAGCTCTGAAACCGCGGGTCTTCTTTCAGGCGTTTGACCTGGTGGGGCTGCACATTATAAGCATCCAGGGTTCCGGCATAAAATTCCATCTCCTGGGTCAGGAGATCGGGGATAATGCGCATCACATAACGTCTGTAGTTGGGGGGACCTTCCCAATAATCCTCAAAGGCGTTGAGGCTGATAAACTGGTCCGACTTCCATTCTTGAAAGGTGAACGGGCCGCAACCGATGGGGTGCCGGTTGAAGCGGCTTTGGCGAATGGAAAAAGTTTCGGGGTCTTTACCGAGTTCCAGGGCCTCCTTTTTGAGCGCCTCGGCATTCAGCAGGTGTTCGGGGAGAATGCCCATGCCCCAGGTTCCTACAGCGGGAGAATACAACCTTTTGTAAACGATTTTAATTTTCAAAGGGCCCAGCACTTCCACCGATTTTACGGGCTCGTAGTCGGAAACCCGTGGGGAAAGATTTTTGGGATTCATGATGGCTTCATAGGTAAATTTCACATCATTTGCGTCAAATGCGTGTCCGCCATGGAATTTCACATGGGGTCGGAGGTAAAAAACCAGCACGGGGTTATGTTCCGTTGCGGGCAGAATCTCTTTCGCCCACGTGGACAGAACCTTTTCGTCCACCGGGGCTTCGGGTGTCAAATATTCCATGGGGTTAAAGGCGGAAAAATAATCACTGCCGAGGATGACGGAAAGATGTTTAAAAAGATCCTGATCCACTTCCGAAAGAACCAGTTTGATGCGGGCGGGGGCGTTAACCCGGATCTTTACGGGATCCGCTTTTGGTTCGGTTTCCGCAGTTTTCAGTGTTCTGGTGACCACCGAATCCTCGGGGGGCAGGGGGATGATGGATTGAATTCGGCCCAGGGATTCCCTGACGTTCGGCGGATAAGCCCGGCTGTTTATTTTCGCAGATTCCAGGAGACGGACCATTGCCGACGCGTTCGGCGCTTCTTTCCCCGATATTTTCGCATGTTTGTTCAATTGGAAATAGGCTTCCTCGAAAACCTCCCATGAGGTGGCCAATCGACCCCGGAGCCGGAGTTCTTCATCATAATCAAGCAATCCTTCAAACACCAGAGACTCAATCTGGCTGCTGCTGGTGTTGGCCGAAAGGATCGGGTTCAGCAGGGTTGCGTCTCCCAGGGATGCGGTTACATATTCATGCAGGCGATTGGGGTTTCCCTTACTCTGCTCCTCATAGGTGGGAACCCACAGGTAAGACTGGAGTAGAAAAACAATGATAATGGTGGGTACGAGAATCAGAAAACGTTTGGTGGTCATGGAAAATCATCAGATGGCGCAAACGGGTTAAGAACATTGCTAACTTGTCGGTTTCATGTATAATTCATTACAGCAGCCCGAAGATAGAAAATTGCGTGTACTACGTCAAGAAAAAAGGATAGGATTTATGCGCCTTAAAACGGTTCAATCCTAAACCAAAAGGGGGGTATGTAAATGAAATCAACGTCGTATAATTTAATCATGTCGGCGCTTTATAAGGGGATGAAAGGGGAAAGGCCACCGGTGGGCAATCCCACTTCCATTGTCTGTCACGGTCTGATGGACCTTTGCGGCATTTCCTTTCCCGAAGCCCACCTGGAGCCGCAGGCCATGGCGGAACTGGCCCTGGCAGGGCACGAGATACTCGGCTTTGATACGGTCATGCCGGAATTCAGTGTTGATCAGGAAGCGGCCGCCCTCGGCTGCAAGGTGGACTGGGGCGACAGGGACCGGATGCCCGATTGCAAGCATTTTCCCCATGAGGATTTCTCAGATATCAAAATCCCGGAAGATTTCCTGGAAAAGCCATCCATACGCGTTGTGCTGGACGCCCTTTCCATTCTCCGTCGACATGTGGGCGGAAAAGCGGCCATTATTGGAAAAGTGATGGGACCCTGGACCCTTTCATTCCATATGGCGGATACCCAGAATTTTCTGCTCCAGGTCGGCAAAGGAAAAGAAAAAGCACACCGTATGATCCGACAGCTGATGCCGGCAACCGTTGCGTCAGCCCGGGCACAGTTCCAGGCAGGGGCGGACATTGTGGTGCTGGCCGACCATGCCACCGGAGATCTGGTCAGTCCACGCCATTACGAAGAATTTCTCCTGCCCGTTCACCAGGAACTGACCAGGACCATTGAAGGCCCCCTAATCCTGCATGTGTGTGGAAATTGCACGGACCGCCTGGAAATGTTTGCGGATGCCGGTTTTGACGGGTACCATTTTGAATGGCAGGTGGATGCGAAAACAGCCGTCAAAAAGATCGGTCACAGAATGTGTCTGGTGGGGAACGTCAACAATCCGGAGGTACTTTTCCAGGGAACGCCGGAGGATGTTTACAACCAGGTCCGCTATGCCATCGAAGCGGGTGTGGACATCATCGGTCCCGAGTGTGCCATCCCTTTGTCCACCCCCATTGAAAACCTGAAAGCCATTGTCGCAGCCGCCCATGAAGGGTATTGAATTTTGGGCGAATACGCTTTTATAGCACCTGTTTATGATATCCTGCTATTCCCGTTTCTTCGGAATATACGTCGCCGGGTACTAAAAATTGTCGCTGAATTAAAACCGGAGCGAATGATCGATGTTTGCTGCGGTACGGGTAGTCAACTGCGCCTGTTAAAGAAATACGGATTTCATGGCGTCGGTATCGATCTCTCGAAATCGATGTTAAAGATAGCGAAAAGGGGGGGGAATGCGCCGGACTGTTTGTTGAGGGATGCGACGGCCACCGGTTTCGAGAGTGAGACTTTTGATCTTGCCATGATCGCCTTTGCCCTCCACGAAACGGGATGGAAGAAGGCGCATGCCATATTGAATGAAGTTCAAAGGATATTGAAACCGGGAGGACACGTAATGATCGTGGATTATGCTTTGGGGAAAGGGGCTCCGAAGGGGGTCGACCGTGTCATCGGCTGGATTGAGTTCTTCGCCGGAAAAAGCCACCATCGAAATTTTATCCGCTACAAACAGTCCGGTGGATTGGACGTGCTTCTCGGAAACAAATCGCTCTCCCCGGTCTTTACAATCTACGAGGGTTACCGGAGCATTGTCTTAAAAGTCTTGAAAAAGGATTTCAGCTTTCAAACTGAAGATTAGAATCAGCACCCTTCACTTTCCGTGATCGGAAAAATGCCCGTCCAGATGTTATTGATTCCAGGATCCGAAGCACCAGGTCCAAGTCAATGATAATATAGGAAATCCAGCATTGAGAAGAAGGCGAATTGCTGCCTATTTCTCCAATTCTTTCTTAACTGCAATCCCTATCTTTTCCAACAAGAACGGCTTTTTGATATACGCTCCCGCACCTAAACCTTGAACCTCTTTGATACGGTCTGTTTCAGAAAACCCGCTCGCAATCAGCGCCTTTTGCTCAGGATGCAGTTCAAGGATTTTCTTGTACGTATCGAGTCCATCCATACCCGGGTCCATAATCATATCCAATACCAATAAAGCAACTTTATGGGTCCTCAGATATTCAACCGCCTCTTCCCCGCTTGAAACCATTGCGATCGAATAGCCCAGCTCTTTTAACATACCGGAGACTATTCTCCTTTGTTCTTCCACATCATCTACTACCAGAATTGCTTCGCCCTTTCCCATATAATCTTTTAGAAATATTTCGGATCTCTCTTCGACCGATTCCCGGGTCACCGGAAAATATAAAGTAAAAGTAGTTCCTTTCCCTTCAGTGCTTTGGACATCGATATATCCATTATGATCCTTTACCGTTCCCCATACCACCGCCATACCAAGCCCTGTTCCGCTTCTTCCCATCTTTTTCTTGGTATAGAACGGTTCAAAGATCTTCTCCATATCATCCGGGGAAATACCTGTCCCGGTGTCGGAGATAGTGAAAACCACGTAATCACCCTCCTTTACATCGTCATAACCTCTTATGGGTCTATCGATATGTCTATTCTCCGTGGATACAGTTAGCTTCCCTCCATCGGGCATGGCTTCGGCAGCGTTGGAAACCAGGTTCATGACGGTCTTAGAGAGGTGAGTGGATGATCCCAATATGTTGAGGACATCTTTTTCAAGATGGGTCTCTAAATGAACTCCGGAATGGTACGATTGAAGCTTTTCATACTCGGGGCTTTTCAGATATTCAGCGATAACGTCATTCAGATTAACCACTTCAGTGACAGCAACGCCTCTCCTCGCCAATGTTAATAGATCCTCAACAACCGCTGCCGCCTTTTCTCCTGATTTTTGTATTGTTAGAATTGATTTTCTTAAAGGGCTGTCTTCAGGGAGTTGCAATAATAACAATTCAGGATAGCTTACAAGACCACCAAGAATATTGTTGAGATCGTGTGCCACCCCTCCTGCGAGCATTCCTATGGCCTCCATCTTTTGGGCTTGTTGGAGTTGGGCTTCCAAGTCTTTTCGCTCTTTCTCCGCTTTTTTTTGCTCCGTAATGTTTTGAATTACGCCCAATACTTTTACCGGTATGCCATTTTCATATACCAATTCTGCTATAGAATGGATTAATATGGTTTGTCCGTTAACCTCCTGCCGAACCTCAAATCCTATATCATACCTTTTGTTTTTTTGAAGCAGGTCAACCAATGCCTGATTCACCCTTGGTGCGTCAGGTATACATGCTTCAACCCGGTCCAAAGGCAGATAGGGCGAAGTTCTCTCTATGCCATAGATACGAAATGCCTGTTCAGAACCCCAGATTTCCCCGGTCGAAATATCGTACTCCCAGTTACCGAGTTTGGCCACAGACTGGGCCTTTTTTAAACGGGCTTCACTTTCTTTTAATGCCTTTTCGGCACGCTTGGACTCAGTGATGTCCAACATGGTTCCTGTGGCAACACTCTTGCCTTTTAAAAACATAGAAGCGCCGAAAATTTCAACATGGATTGTCTCGCCACTTTTCTTGATTCCTCTGAAAGAATATCGAACAGCTTTGGTTTCTCCCGATAACCGTCTGCCTACCTGTTTTTCAACCGTGGCCAAATCCTCGGGGTGCACAAGTTGTCGAAAACGCATGTTGTCCAGGCATTCATCAACACTGTAGCCAAAAATTTCGGCAAATTTAGGGTTAACATATTTGAAGCGATCATCTGAGATGAGATAGATGCCGACAAGCGACTGTTCAGCAAAACTGCGAAATTTATCCTCACTCTCCCGCAAGGCCTCCTCTGCCTTCAAACGGTTGGTAATGTCCGATTTTGCCAATCTATACAAAATAAAAACCGAGAGCCCGATGAGAGCACATAATATTAGGGTTAGATAACCAACTATTCTAACAAAAGGAGTGGAAACACGCTCTGAAATTGTTTTGAGATTGCTTAAATGGACGATATCCAACCGGGCAGAGATTCAATTGTCTTCTGAAACATAAGATATTCATCGCCCGATTTATCAACAACACGACCCTTACCTCTTCTTTCAAATCCTGCCCATTCCCATGGTCCTTTTCCAAATTGTTTCGATTTTGAAATCTTGATCCTCTCTCCATCTGTAATCTTCCATAGCAACCGATAGAGGAATTCATTATGGTCAGTCATGAATACAACGCCATGAGGTCCTGTTATTAGTTTAAACATTCCAGGGGCACGATATAGGGAGCTTAATAACTCTCTTTCAGTAGCCTCTGCTGAGGTTTTCAGTATAACGACACCAATAGGGATTTTTTCAGTATGTTCATAGACCGGATAGCTGTAATAGAGACCTCGCTTTTTTGAAGTCACACCTAAAGCCATATATACGGAAGGCTTTCCACGGATGGCCTTTTGAAAGTAGGGGCGAAACGAATAATTTTTCCCAACAAAGCTGACAGGATCATTACGATTGCTCGATGCTATCGTCTTGCCTTCTTGATCCATCATATATGACACACTGGCCCCTAAAGAATCATTAAAGTTGTCTAAAATAAAGTTAGCTTCAGTCAAGGCGATTTCATTGGGGTTTACGAAAGCCTGCTGAATTTGTTTAAGTCCGGCCAAGGCTCGTACTGCGTTTAGGCTATTTGATAGATAGGAGGATAAAAGAGTTTTTATTGTTTCAGCCTGAGATGCAGCCTGAATTTCAGCTTCATTTAATACGGATTTCTTTAAAGCAGAATAATAAAGATATCCGCCGAGAGAGGTTGAGACGAAGGCCAATAGACCCAAAATCAATAAGATTGCACGAAGCTTCATGTTTTCTCTCCTTCCAGTTCAAGCCCTGAAGATTCAAGCTGATAACTGGAAAATGAACACATCAAAATAGCACGAATAAAATCACACAACATAAACAACCCGGCAACATAACGTGCATGATCGTTGCGTACCACATCCAACCAGATTTCGCAAAGCTGCCAGATGTATTGTTCACATTTTCAAAGAGGAATCAAACGGAAGTTTGATATAGGCATCTTTCAGTCAAGCTAAGGGTCAGAAACCGCCTATTTTTCCAATTTTTCCTTAACAGCAATTGCAGGATATTAGGGTACTTTTTTCAAATCCCATGAATAGGAAATGATCCGCCACTTTCAGATAAAGCCAGAGCGACGGGTAAAAACTATCATCAGTCGATAGTCACGTAGACTATACGGATTCTCGGACTTTCAGCACGTGCCCGCCGTTTGTCTGGCGGGTCTGATAGTTTTTTATATGCCGAAGATCACATCTTCAGCGTGATGGACCCGGTCTACGCCGAGATTCTCTCTTCCTGATTTTTGAAAAAAGAATAGGGTTCAACGGGTTCCTTTACTCAAATTTCCACAATTTCCAGATTTCCCGGCATCATAGGGGTGTGTGACGCACTCACTACATTCAGGCCCGCCCTGAACTGAGACCTCCATATTGAAGCCCCCCATTGCGACAATCCCACCTATATTTGTGCCATATGGCGATATTTATAGGCGGGACGGTCAGATTTTTTTATTGATATCCAACCCCGTTTCTCCTATACTTGATAGTTTGAGAAGCGAGTCCATATCACCTCATCAGCTTATCATCGATATAATAAAACAAATGGGGGAGAGTTATGAAATATTTCCTAATAGCCATATCCCTAGTCGCTGGCTTGACTGCTGCCACGGTGTTCGTCGGATGCGACAGCGGCAGCGGTGACGGCAGTTCCAATAATTGGTTGAAGGACCAGTCGTATTACATGGTTTACGCACTGAAAGCGGGGCCTAGCGACGACGAGATTGTGATCGGGTCCAAGGAGGGATTGACGGTAACGAATCTTTCCCAAGGCGTTCTAACGCCACACTTTAACTATTCCAACAATACCTCACCCTCTATAGCCCATTGGCAGGTTCGATCCGTAGCGGTGGGCGAAGGCGGTCAATGGATAGCGGTGGGAACCAATGGCGGTTTGAGCGTATGTCTGAGGAAGAGTGATGGCGCCATGGGCGGATGCAGCAGTTATACGATGGACACGAATCCCGCGTTGCCGAGGAACAACGTTAAGGCGGTTGCTCTAATTGACAACACGGTCATCGCCGGAATCTACCACAAGGGAGTCCTCATAGGAGATATCAGCGGGGCAGGTGGGCAGATTGTCTCATTCAAACTCTACGACCTCGACTCGACGCCCGCCATCCTGGATAAATCGGTCAGCTCGCTGGCCGTAAACGATGATGGAAATGTGGTGCTGATCGGAACCAAGGGAGGGGGGATTGGCGTTGGGCATTTCAACAGTACGACAAAAAGCTTCGATTCCATCAGCAATATAGTCCGACCTCAGATCCTGCACGATTTCGTGGAAGACATCGCGATCCATAAGGCGAGCGGCCTCGTGGCGATTGCCACCCGAGGTGGAGTGAACATAGGCCGGCTCGATAATGGTGCCCTCATGATCTTGAACAGCTATGATGAAGACACCCTCCCTTTCAAGCAGTTCAGCAAAGCTGCTATCAATAATGGTGGGACAAAGATAGCGCTGGGTGCCTTTTCGAACGGACTCGTCGTTGCGGATATCGATTTAACTGGGGCATTGAGCAACATAGCGGTCTATTCGACGGAAACGAGTCCGGCGCTGCCTGATAATCGGGTTCTATCCTTGCTCTTTAGCGAGGACGATACCGCTCTCCTGATAGGGAGCCAGTCGTCCAAGGCCGATTCCATATCGGTGCTGAGTCTGTTAAAGGAGGATGACAATGTTTAAATTATACAAGGTTATTGTATTCACGGTCACCGTAGCCCTCCTTATCTTTTCAACTCACGCCTACGGGGTTCTCCAGGACCGCGAACTCTATTTTGAGCTCCCCTGGTACGCGACCCTTACAAATGCGACTGGAGGAAGTACTGCCGGTTTGTTCGATGAAAATTACCCAGGCTACTGTACCGCAATGAACGTCGGCGGTCCAATTGGCGTCGCCTATCCAGAGAATTCGGTGTATGGGGATGACAACGATACATCGCAAAATTTTCCCTTCGGGAAGGCATCCTGTATTTATTCTTCATCCGTAACTTATGACGATACCGAGAAATTTTATATAGAGGTGGGTAACGATAATTCCACGGCCATATCCGGTTTTTTCGATCAAATGGGTTCGAATTATACAACCTCTGCCGTGATGCACACGAGCATGAAATCGTATGAGCAGAGTAGCGGCATGGTGGTTAATGGCAGTCCTACGACATTGGCCTTTGCGTTTTTTGCTGATCTCGAATTCACCGTGGGAGGTTATCAGGTAACGTGCAATAATATATTGTTCTCGCGACAGTATTCAAACAGCGAATCGAGTTCGAATACGAAAAAGGACTGGGAGGTGCGGGGTATCAATGCAGCGGTCGGAATCTTTACCGGTGTAGTGAAATTGATTGGCAGCGATTTTGAAAATTGGAAACCAATGGTTAAGGCTCTCATTACGATAGGCAAGGACCTGGTTCATCTGTTCGAGTGGTTGGCGCATGAGGAAAATACATGGTTCGTAATGCAGGTGTTCCCTTCAGGGGATACAGCGTCGTTTGTGGCAGAACCAAACACGGGTTTAAATACCAACAATCCCAACAGCCAGTACCAGACGGCGATATACTGTACCGGCCCGGAGGATAGTGATTACTTTTTAACGCTGACGCATGACGGTGATGACAACGACACGTTTAATGCTGACTTCGTTCAAGCTCTCAACCCGGACTGTGCGCTAGGAAGTCCATGTCTCAATGGAAGCAGTTATTCATACTGCAATACATGTGCGCCTAAATGCACGGAGACCAAGAACGGAAGCACCGTCACTGTATCGTGCTGCGGCTGTTTAAACGCTAATGGAACGTCGTCAGTCCAAAGCACTGTGACGTGTGATGATCCCGATGACATCATTAACGATGGTGGCTATCTGAAGTGTTCCTAACTGAAGGCACTTTACTCGCTCAGAATCTATTCCTTCGCGGCCTTGGCCTCATATATGCGAGAGCTCCTGAGACACGATACTTAATTATCCATTCCGTTACCCATTCCAAACCTATCATTTTGTCCTGAAATTACGCAAGCTTATCACATTTCAATAAGAATGTATTGACAAACGATATATTTATGGTAGCAGGTAATCCTACTTGTGGGGGGTAACAAAGAAAGGAAGTAGGTTGAGATGAAGACAAAATCACAAGATAGGTTGCTCAAGATCATTTCGGGGTTAGTGAGCATATGTTGGGTGCTCGGGATCATCGTAAGCATCCTCTGGGTAGTTTCCGCAGTTGTGCTGGTGATACTAGACGGTGATCATTTCAGAATGCTTACTACAGATATGCTCGAAACTCTCTTTAAGGGTCCCTATTTATCGGTCAGCTTCACAGACCCAATTTCTTTCACGGGTTCACCGAATATATTCATCCTTTATTGTTTAGAGAAAGTAGTCGTCGTCTTTTCATTCATGTTCGTTATCTTCAATCTTCGCAAAATATTAAAGAAGCTGGTCGATAGATCCTTTTTTATCGCGGAAAGCATAAGGCGCGTGAAAATTATTGGTTACACGATTGTGGCAGGTGCACTTGCTAGCGGTTTCATGGCCTCGATCTTTTCCTTCTTGATGGCAAGAGATATTGAGATACCCGGCGTAAGTGTCACCTTTTATTATGGAATACATCTACCGATGGTTTTTCTTGGGGCAATCATTTTGGTGATCGCTGACGTCTTTCGCAAAGGATTTGAGATGCAAGAAGAACAGAAACTTACCTTCTAGCTTGAGTTTATTAATACTTGGCCCACAAAATGGTATAACTGGTTAAGCTATATAGTATAGACTGAAAGGCATGTTGGTTTTCAATTTCATACCCGTCATGCCCATCCCATCTGCCAGTTCAAGGATGTTAGGGTCCATTTCCTCAAGTTGATATTTCGCTTTGTACCTGCCTCTGGTTTTGGTTTTCAGGCTTTCAATAGAAAAGGGGACAGGCAAATTATGCATGACAAGCCCGCTGTATTAGACGTAGGTGTAGGAGATAAGAATCAGAGATATCACATCAGTTTAGCATGATTTCCACACAAATCCGTAGTCTTGGTTAAGGGTCATCGATTGAACCATAACGTGCATTATGTTGTGTGTTGCCGTAACCCTCTGAAAACGTATCAGTTTTCACATTCGCCACGAGATATCCAGATTCAACAATAAAAGCAATGGTTTATCGCATATTTTGAGACACCTGTCTTTTCAACCGACAACATAATATTTTTACCCTATTCACACCTCTCAGTAAAGGGCTATTGTTTGCATGCCCCCGCTATAAACTATCGAGCCAAACCATCAGATCCCCTTCATTTTCCCATTGTAGTAACTCTCCTATCTTTGAATCGTCAGTCAAGACCGATTGCATATGCCTGATAAATCGATTTTGGATGTGGCGCCTTCGGTTGAGATCCAAATGCAGATAAATCGTGGTGGACTGGATACTGTCATGTCCCAGATGGTTCTTGATGTCCGTTATGGGATGTCCGCTGTAGAGCATGTCAACTGCTCGGCTGTGACGAAAACTATTGACCGGATTGATGTTTTTGAGACGTTTGGGAGGAAGGGCCTTTTGGAGTTATTTTTTCAGATCCGGTAAATGCCATGACGGGTGGGCGCCTCCCCTCGCTGGTTGATAAAGAGGATGTCTTGATATGGCGGTTGAGGAGAAATTCGGTATTTTCTGACATAGAGCTGAAGAAGATGACAGGTCTTGGGTTCGATCTGTATAATCCGGAACCGGTCTCCCTTTCCCAGGATAGCCATGGTTTTTTCTGGGGGTCGAAGTATTCCAGATTCAACGTGGCTATTTCGGTGGCCCTGGCACCGGAATCATAGAGCAGGGAAGATTGACTATGATTGTCTTCTGTTTTTGTTACAAAATATGTGTGAAATTCTGAGTTTTAGCCAATTCTCAGAACTCATCTTTGCGTGTCTTTATTCAAGTTTTTTGACCAATTCCTTGAAATTTCTGCTTTTCCCTCCCAAAAACCCATTTCTCAAGCACTTCGAAGACAAACTCCCTTTTGATCGGTTTTGTAATATAATCGTCCATTCCAGCTTCAAGACACATCTCCCTGTCGCCCTTCATGGCATGAGCAGTCATGGCTACGATCGGTATGGTGTCAAATCCTCTTTGCCTAATTGCTTTGGTCGCTTCCAGCCCATCCATCTCCGGCATCTGAACGTCCATAAATATTAGGTCGAAATCATCTGGAGATTTCGTATATTTTTCAACCACCTCTTTACCGCCATTGGCCACCTCCACCTGATAACCGGCCTTGGTGAGCATTATCTTTGCCAGCTTCTGGTTGACAGGGTTATCCTCGGCCAAAAGGATATGAACTGAATGCTTCATCTCCTCCAGAAGGGAGTATTGGGTCATGATCTTCTCCCTTTTACCTACAGTGTCTTCAGTATTGGCATTGACCTCTCCGAGTAATCTCACCATCATCTGAAATAGCTTGTCCCTATGAATCGGTTTGCTCAAAAAACCATCGAATCCTGCCTCTTTACATAATCTGGCATCCCGCTCCATTAGAGAAGAAAGAGCAATCATTGGAAGATCTCGAATCGGGGATTCATCACCGCGAATCGCTTTTGCCACCTCATACCCACTCATACCCGGCATTTGGATATCACTGATGCATAGGTCAAAGGGGTTTTCGGTCTCCAGGGTTTTTTGCAAAGTTGATACTACTCCTCCACCATTTTTGAGGCCAACCACTTCTATGCCTGTAGACTCTAAAACATGAGTCAATATCTCCAAGTTCCTCAGATTATCATCAATAATAAGAATCTTCCTGCCACGGAGAGGTAGCGGCCTAAGTCTCATAGGAGCCTCTATCTGTTCTGTCTTTCCAAGCCATGAGGTAAAGTGGAAGATACTGCCCTTATTCACCTCACTTTCAGCCCAGATATCACCATCCATAAGACGGGATATCTGCTTGCATATGGAGAGGCCTAAACCGGTACCGCCATACTTTCTGGTCGTTGAACCATCAGCCTGCTGAAAAGGATCAAAAATGGAAGATAGTTTATCTTCCGGGATACCGATGGCTGTATCCCGAACTGTGGCGTGAAGTTTTACCCGATCATCTTCTTCAGCCTCCATGTCAAGAGAGAGTTCGATCTCTCCAGACTCGGTAAATTTGGAAGCATTGCCCATAAGGTTCGTCAGAACCTGCCGATAACGTCCTGGGTCGCCTTTTACATATGAAGGGAGTTCGGACCCAATATGACAAAGAATCTCAATCGGTTTGGATTCAATTCTGGGGCGGATTACTTCACAGACATCATAGACGAGGAGTTCCGGATCAAAATCGATTTTCTCAATATCCAATTCGCCTGCCTCAATCTTGGAGAAATCAAGGATATCGTTTAACAGTGAAAGCAGAGCATCTCCGCTCCTCTTAATCGTTGTTGCATAATCCCTCTGATCTTCATCAAGATCCATATCAAGTAACATGTCGGTAAAACCTATCACCGCATTCATGGGGGTGCGGATCTCGTGACTCATGTTAGCCAGAAAATCGCTCTTGGCTTTGTTGGCAGCGTCGGCTTTCTCCTCACTCTCCCGAAGCGCCTTCTCAGCCTGTCTGCGCTCGGTGATGTCTATAATTGTCCCAATCAGTCCGGTGACGGCTCCTTTACTGTCAATAAGAACCGCCTTGTAGAAGATGATATCACGCAGCTTGCCATGCGCATTTTTCATCTGAGACTCGTAAAGCTGTACTCCTCCACTATTGAAAAGCTCGTCATCTTGTGCGTGATAGGTTTCCGCGAGTTCCGGCGGATGGATGTCGAATACGGACTTACCTATCAGCCGTTCCTTTGTATCACCAAAAAATGTCTCGAAAGCACTATTGAATCCAAGATATTTTCCATCTCTGTCCTTATAAAAAACAGGAGTCGGGATTGCATCGATCAGCTTTTCCGAAAAAGCTTTACTCTCCCTAAGCGCCTCATCTACCTGCTTACGCTCAGAGTTAGCTTTCTCCAATTCCCGAACCCGCTGCTCCAGTTCTTGATAAGTAGGCTTTTCAGACATGATACCCCTCTGTGTTTATTGGGTCCTCGAAAGTCACGATTTCGTGCATCGAACTTCTGTACCACATTCGACCAGATTTCGCAAAGCTGCCAGATGAATTGTTTCGTTCTGAAAAAATGGCTTGCGACAAGGATGATATAGGCATTCTAATGGACTAAATTCTTAACCAGTACCAACGAAAGAGAAACGTATCTAATTATTGAAGGATGTCCCATAGAATAGATGTTCAGCGATTGGACATACGGTCACATCCAGGGAGTTTGACTCGGGGGCTGAATACTTAAACGGTTTTTTATCCCTTATAGGTCTCTCTCAGCTCTCGCTTGAGGATCTTACCGGCCACGTTTCGGGGGAAAGTGTCCATGATGATCACATCGCTGATACGCTGGAACTTTGCATTCACATGGCTGTTGGTCCACCGGATGAGGTCCTCAATGTCAACACTTTTCCCCTCCCCCAGGACCACGGCTGCCACCGGTGCTTCCCCCCACCTCTCGTTGGGAACACCGAAAACGGCTACCTCGCTAATGGATGGATGTTGGATAATGATCTCTTCAATATCTTTAGGATAGACGTTCACCCCGCCGCTGATGATCATATCCTTGAAACGGTCCACAAGAAACAAGAACCCGTCCTCATCAACGTAGCCGGCATCTCCCGAGTGCAACCAACCATCAACAATGGCCTCCTTGGTCAGGTCAGGACGTTTGTAATACCCAGGCATCAGAGTGGGTCCTCTGCCGCAGATCTCGCCAATTTCGCCAGGAGCGCACTCTTCCCCCTCCTCGTTCAGGATACGCATCTCATAAAATGATGGGGGGACACCCACTGATCCAACCTTACGGACAGCGTCATATTTGTCAAGCACGGTAAAAAAACCCTCGGTCAAACCATAAAGCTCGTAAAAACGACCTGGCAGAAGCTCGTTTATGCGGTGCTTATATTCAAGGTGAAGGGGAGCGCCGAGGCTCTGGATCATCTCCAGGGACTCGAGGGCCTTCAGGTCAAAGGCAGGGCTGTTTAGGATGGCGATAATCTGTGAGGGCACCATGATCATGTGAGTTACCCGATATTTTTTAACATCACGGATCACGGCTTCAGGATTAAAGGATTCATGTACGATATAGGTGCATCCCACAAACATCCAGGGCATCAGGTCCAGCATGGCCCCGTTGAAAACGATGGAACCGGCATGCAGGCAATTACTTTCCGGCGTCATCCGGAAGGCCGACGCAAAAAGGGTGCAATACATGGCCCGTACATAGTGGGTATGAATAATTCCCTTTGGAGAACCGGTGGTACCACTGGAATACATAATATTATATACATCTGAGTCACTCAGGTCGGCGTCAGGCGGATTATCCCCTGACACTCCGGAAATAAACTCCTCATAGAGCGCAAAACCCTCCCGTGGTTGACCGCCTACCAACACGCAACCGCGGATAGTGGGCAGATTATCTTTGATCCTTTCCAGACTATCGGCGAAGGTGTTATCAGCCAAAACAAAAACGGAATCGGAATCCGCGAGTAGATTAAGAAGACCGCTCTCCTGGAGTATCGGGCTACACGGTACGATAACGATACCCGTCTTCGCAGCCGCCCAATAAGCTGCCATAAGTTCCAAGGAGTTTGATAGGACAGTGGCCATCTTTTCCCCTTTCCGAACACCGCTCAACAGGAGGGCGTTGGCCAGCTTATTCACGTGTGTATTAAATTCTCCATAGGTCAGCCGCTTTTCACCAATACCGAAAGCCAGTTTTTCTGGTTGATAACGTGCGTACCGTGGCAGAAGGGTCCCGATATTCATTGTCTCCTCCAAGATTCTAAGGTTCAGAGATGTTCTTTAATAACGATGGGCTTTTTCCCGTGGCTCAGTTTCCACAGAAGAGAATGAGGCTTATCCCCGAAGAATCAAAAGGGATCTACCGATCCAAGGACAAAAAAAAAGGAGAAGGAAAATCAAAAACGGATCGAATTCGGTCCTCATTGCCAGTGCCGCCGACTGGCTCTGCGGTCTAAACTGACAGGAAGTGCATTCCCTCCAGATGGGGGCTAAAACTTCACTTTGGGCGCTTCCTGTCGTTCCTTGGGGACTTCGAAGAAAGTCGCCTTTTCAAACCCGAACATCCCCGCGAGTATATTTGTGGGGAAGCTTCGCACCTTAATATTGTAAGTCTTCACCATTTCATTAAACCGCCTGCGTTCAACGGCGATACGGTTTTCAGTTCCCGCCAATTCATCCTGCAAACGGATAAAATTGGTGTTGGCCTTCAACTCGGGATATCGTTCAACCACCAGCAACAACCGCCCAAGGGCAGAGGTAAGCTGGTTGTTGGCCTGCATCTTATCGCTGACGGTGGTGGCGCCGCCCACCCTTGACCGGGCCTCGGTTACCTGCACAAAAACCTCTTTTTCGTGTTTGGCATAGCCCTTAACCGTCTCTACATAATTGGGGATCAGATCATAACGACGCTGGAGCTGGTTTTCCACCTGGGCCCACGCCCCCTTGACACCCTCATCCATGGTCACAAGGGTATTGTATGTCCCTTTTAGAAATGAATAAGCGGCAAAAACCATAAGCAGCAATATGCCAAAAATGACCAGCAGGGTTTTTAGTCCTTTCCCCATGTTAACCTCCCCATGCGTTTATTAGTTTAGAAAGCTTTCTCATTTCCTTTAAGCAGCTTTTAAACAGATTGAGGCTTTCTTTATCACTGAACCTGGACTTATCTTCCTTGATATCAAGGAGGCCTTCAAACACACCACGCTCCAAGTCAAATGCGTCAGCCGTTGCCCTGACGATGTCACATCTTTCTCTTGGCACGTCTATCTTTTTCAGGTGCAATAAGGCCTCAAAGATTGCCATCAGCGCCGGGAGAGCGTGTGTAATAAGCTCTTTTAGGGCCTTTCCTTTGCCTGAGGTCTCGAGAAATGCCTCCCTCAACAGAAGGAGTTTGCCCTTGATCTCCCTTTCACACTGGAGCCGGAGGAATTCGGGGCTGAATTCGAGATCTTTAAGGATGTCCTTTCCGAACACCAGGATGTGATTGTTCTGGAAATTGAGATATTCGATGGGAAAAACATCCAGGGAACTCTTTACGTACTCTTCCGTCAAAAAGAGAGGAATAGCCACGCCCTTTTTTCGCCATTTATTGACAACATCAAAGGCCTGGTCAAGATGTTCTATGCCATCTTCTGTGACCACAACCATGAAATTAATGTCAGATTTTCCAGGCCGGAAATCCTGCCCCGTTGCACTGCCATAAAGAATAATGCTGACAAGGTCATCCCCAAAAAGGGCCTTATAGGCGTTGGTGATATCCGGTAATATCGCTTTTGGATCTTTTTGATTTCTTCCCATAATTGCTCCTTTTAAAAGCCTCCTCCAGCGCCG